>BNJT01002392.1_pt1 | contig 300330 bp, 504 predicted proteins | sample 8540491 | NCBI WGS metagenome assembly BNJT01 (sample SAMD00202455, study PRJDB9452) | human saliva metagenome | host: Homo sapiens | reverse complement strand
AGATGGTCGTTCTTTTGAAGAATCTTGCTATTTAGCCAATGTGGCGGCAGGTATTGTGGTTGGTAAATTGGGTACATCAACCGTTTCTACTGTGGAATTAGAGAATGCAATCCATGGCCGTTCTGAAACAGGCTTTCGGTATTATGTCAGAAAGCCAATTAAAAAAACTGCAGTAGCTCATGCTAAAGCGCGCGGTGAGAAAATTGTGATGACAAACGGTTGTTTTGACATTCTTCACCCTGGTCATGTGTCTTATTTAGAAAAATGCTCGCAAACTTGGCGATCGTTTAATTGTTGCCGTGAATACGGATGACTCAGTCAAAACGCTTTAAAAGGTGAAAGTCGTCCCAATTAACAATCTGAATGCACGTATGGCAGTATTGGCTGGTTTAGCTTCAGTGGATTGGGTAGTCTCTTTTGATGAAGATACACCACAACGTTTAATCGGCGATATTTTACCGGATTTATTGGTAAAAGGCGGCGATTACAAACCAGAAGAGATTGCAGGCAGTAAAGAAGTGTGGGCGAAACGGCGGTGATGTTCGTGTATTGAATTTCGAAAATGGCTGTTCAACCACAAACGTAATTGAGAAAATCAAAGCGCTGAAAGATTAATGGCTTTATGAAAAAAACGACGGGCAACCTGTTTTCACAAGTTGCCCGTTTTTTATTTTAGAATTTATATCGGATATTGCCGAAATAAATGCGTCCTTCTTCTGGGTAGCCAGCTTGATAGTAGTAGTTTTTATCAAAGAGATTCGATACACCCGCTTCTAAACTTAATCCTGAAACAGGTTCATAGATCAATTTCGCATTACTGTTTCCAAAACCAGACAGTTTCACGGTTTCACCGCCATCTAAATAATAACGCCCATGTTCCGCTTCTTGGCTCACATAAAGTGAAAGATTTGGTAACATTTTCCAATCAATAAATGCAAAAGAATTTATGTTTTGGCACATTCTTCACAATGAGATCTTGGGTTTTATTTTTTGCATGGATATAGGTGTAGTTTGCCCCTAACGTTAAATTATTTGTTGCAAAAAGATTTACAGCTAGCTCAACACCTTTAAAGGCTTCTTTGCCCACATTTTGGTATTGATTGAGCTTTTTGCTCATCGCGACTTCTTCAATCGCATCTTTTACTTCAGAGTAGAAAAGAACGCTATCCACTCTTAACCAATCGCCAAAGGTATGCATATAGCTGGCTTCGTAGTGGTAGGCAGTTTCTGGGCTTAAAAACGGATTCGGCTCAGTACGACCAAATCGGCGAGAATAACGTTCTTTCATGGTAGCAAAACGTGTTTTCTTCGCAAAACTCAGTGCAAATTCATCATGTTCAGTGAAATGATGGGCAAGTTTGATTTGGTAATTAAAGGCATGTTTATTACCGATATTAAACGGACAAATCGCATTTTTTTGATGAGTTGATGCACATTGTTTTTCAAATTTCTCTGCACGGTTTGAATCGCGTTTGTCGTAGCTGATACCTGTAATCAGAGAGGTTTCTCATTAAAACGATGAGTATTTTCTAAACCAAAGCTGTAGGTACGATCTTTATCTACTGCAGTAGGTTCATCATCATTATGTTCGCGATGCACGTCATATTTAATGAGGGTAGAGAATTTTAAGTGGTCTTTGGAGGTTAAATCGCCACCTAAATCAAAGCCCGCACCGTAGGAATAATCACGGTAATAGCTATTAAAGCTCGATTTTTTCTTTTGAGTACTAAATGTTGCATCATCAAAAGCACGTAAGTCATTTTTAAAGGTGTCGTAAAATGCTTTCGTGTTCAACGTGAGATGATGGGCGCCAAATTCAGTATGTGAAAGGAAATAGATACTGTCTTTATCCCATATCGGCCAGCGCCAGTAGCGTTCAAAGCTATCAGCAGCCAGAATAGAACGGCGATTCTTTGGTGCCTTTTTGTGTGGAGAACGCAAGTGCGTATTCATCATGCTCATTTGGTGTATAAGCGACTTTCAAACTTAGTTTTTTATCACGTTGTTTAGAATTTTCTGCTCGGCCACCATCATCTCCTTTTGGGATTGATTTGTTGATAATGATGAGAAAGTTGTAAGCCTTGTTTTTCAACAAAAGAACCACTTATTTGCGCATAAAATAATTCTTGTTTAGTCCCTAAATTAAAATCAGTTTTATTGGTTGCTGTACCGCCACTTTTACCATGTGAAAAACCATAGCCAATAGAACCTTCGAAAGGTTTAGTTGGTTTTTGGGAAATTAAATTCACTGCACCACCCATGGTATTTGCACCATAAAGCACAGAGCTTGCGCCTTTAGAAATATCAATACGAGATAAATCAAAGGTGGTAAAACGACCTAAGTCCATTTCGCCATCATAAGGGACATAAACAGGAATACCATCCATAAATACGGGTACGCGGCGAGCATTAAAACCACGTACTAATAAGTTGTATTCGTTGCGTGCGCCACCATGTTCGACAAACACACCCGGTGTGCTTTTTGCTACATCAGACACACGATCTTGGTTGTTTTTTTGTAATTCAGCTTGATCAATACGCGCGGTGCTGAGATCACTCGCTTTTTCACCGATGACTTCAATTTGACCAAGAGTAAATACATTCTCGGCATAAGCAGGCAAGCAAGCCAAACTAATGGCGATGCAAAGCAGTTTCTTTTCCATTGGAACATCCTTTTAGGTTGGGGTTGAAACGTAACTTCAATGCAATGGTGATCGCGGCGAAAATTTTCTCATCATTATGGGGAAAATTTTCTCGTAAAGTGCGGTTAGAATCGCTGAAGTTTATTTTTCCGTTAGCTAATTCTGTGAGTAAAATCGAAGGGGTAAGTTGAAGTTGCTCCGCAATTTGTAGAATTGAAAAGTGCTCAAACGTCATGATCAAACGATCTAAATTGCAATAGGTGGGATAGCGACTATGTGTCACCAAATCGTTAAATTGTTGCACAATTTTGACCGCTTTATTTTTACGATTGAAGAAGTGTAAAACCACGCCCAAAATAAACAGTAAAGCAGAACCTAAATGCAACTGAAAGATGCCTTGAATGGGCCACTGGAAAGTAAATCCCTAAGCCGCTGAACAATATCCCTGCTAATCCTGCAATGAGCATGCAAAGCAAGCAAAACTTATAAATCACATCCCATTTCATTTTTTTCACCTTTAGCTATGAATAATAAATATTATATAATTAAAAAAATATAACGATGTTATTCTAACAAAATTTATTTATATGTTAAAGAATATATAACGTTAAAAATTAAAGTTGTATCAGTTGAATGGCTAAAAGAGGGAGAAAAACATGAAAAAAATGGATAACTATTGTACTTTCAGTCTGTGTAGGAACTGCAGCATTAGCAACCGAGGAAGTGTCTTATTTGGCAGGGGAATTACCTCCGCCAGCTAAAATTGAAAAAGTATTAAGTGCGGGTAATCCAGCTGATGTGTTGCTACTTTCAAGCGCAGCCCGATAAATTGCTTGGGATTGGCGGGATTTAATATGGAAAAAAACGTGGAAAAACTTTTTTTCCTGCAGCACAACAAATCTTTACCAACCTTAGGGAAAAATAGCTGGAAAAAGGCAGCACGCTCTCGCCAGAGAAAAATTGTGGCATTACAACCGAATTTAATTATTGATGTGGGTAATGTCACGCCCAAACTATATCGATCAAGCAAAACGTACTTTTGAACAAACGGGCGTGCCTTATTTATTGCTAGATGGCAAACTCAGTGAAACACCGACGACTTACGTTATTTAGGGCAAAAGTATTAGGTGCAGAGAACTTAACTGAACCTCAAGCTAAGTATGCAGAAGAAACACTTAAACAAGCGGTCGACAACGCCTCTAAATTTACCAAAACCTTCTATTTAGCTCGTAGTGCTGATGGCTTACAAACAGGACAAAAAGGCTCCATTCATACGGAAGCTATTGAAATAGTCGGTTTAAAAAATGTGGTGGAAGGCGATCATAAAGGGCTCACACAGGTTTCGATGGAGCAGCTTTTATTATGGAATCCTGATGTGATTTTTAGCCAATATCCTGAGTTTTTGCAAACCTTAAAAGATAATCCGCAATGGCAACAATTAAGTGCGGTCAAAAATGGACAAGTTTTTTTAATTCCGAATAATCCATTTGGTTGGTTAGATTCGCCGCCTAGTGTGAACCGTTTGCTTGGAGTACGTTGGGTCTCTCATTTAGTCAGCGGTAAACCCATCGCTGAATTTGCAAAAGAAGTACAAACGTTTTATCACTTGTTCTATCAGATTGAATTAACCGCAGAACAAGCGGCTCAATTGCTACATGATGTGAAATAGCTATGCCGTATTTTGTTCAGCGTAATCCGAAAGTATTTTTCACTTCGCTGGTGATTTTGTTAGTCGGCACCATTTTGCTCTCGTTGAATGTGGGGAAATTTCCGATTTCTCCACTTCAACTTGGGCAAGCGATTCGTTGTGTATTTGAAACGGAATGTCAAACACCATCTTCCGTTGAAACGGTGCTTTGGCATATTCGCACACCACGTATTTTAGTGGCGTGTTTAGTGGGAGCCGCGCTAGCAGCAGCGGGGGCGACTTATCAAGGGATGTTTAAAAATCCGTTGGTTTCTCCCTGATATCTTAGGTGTTTCAAGCGGTGCAGGACTAGGTGCATCACTGGCAATTTTCTACAATTTACCGATGTTTTACGTGCAGCTTTTTGCCTTTAGTGGCGGTATCTTGGCGGTGCTGTGTGTTTCGATGGTCGCATCACGAAGCCGTAATCAAGATCCGATTTTAGGTCTTTAGTGCTTTCAGGGATTGCTATTGGCTCATTGCTCGGGGCAGGTATTTCACTGTTAAAAATTTTAGCCGATCCTTTTACCCAGCTACCTTCCATTACTTTTTGGCTCTTAGGCAGTTTTACCGCGGTTGGTGTGAAAGAATTAAGCCAACTAGCCCCAATTTTAATCTTCGGTATTTTGCCGCTTTTCTTATTACGTTGGCGCTTAAATCTACTTGCCTTAGAAGAAGATGAAGCCAAAAGCCTCGGTATTCCTATCCAACGCACGCGCTATATTTTGATTATTTTTACCACACTTTGTACCGCAAGTGCGGTCTCCATTACAGGGGATTATTGGTTGGGTTGGCTTGCTTGTGCCACATATTGCTCGATTATTAGTGGGGGCTAATTTCATTTTATTACTGCCAACATCATTGCTGCTCGGTGCGAGTTTTTTACTTCTCACAGACACGCTCGCTCGCACAGTTGCGAGCATTGAACTCCCAATAGGGATTTTAACCTCCGCTTGTGGTGCCCCGTTTTTCCTCTATTTATTGTTGAGAGGGCGAAAATGAATTTAATTGAAACCCAACAGCTCACGATTGGCTATGGCAATAAGCCTCTGCTAGACAAGATCAATTTTGCTTTAAAACCTCAGCAAATTTGCTGTTTACTTGGCGCCAATGGGGCGGGGAAAAGTACTTTCTTAAAAACCTTGCTTGGTTTACAACCTGCACTCAATGGGCAAATTCTCTTTCAAAATCGACCGCTTGCTACATATTCTGCTGCTGAATTAGCACGTGAAATCGCTTATGTACCACAAGCACATGCGCAACTTTTTCCTTTTCTTGTGCAAGATATGGTATTGATGGGGCGTTCTGCTTATTTGAAATGGTATCAAACGCCGAAAGCTGAAGATAAAGATCTTGCCCTTGCGGCTTTAGAGGAATTACAAATAACGCACCTTGCCAAACGCTATTATCACGAACTCAGCGGTGGCGAAAAAACAACTCGTACTCATTGCACGAGCTATCGCTCAACAGGCGAAATTGTTGATTATGGACGAACCGACAGCCAGTCTTGATTTCGGTAATCAAATTCGAGTATTGGAAAAAATTAAGCAACTACAGCATCAAAATATCGCCTTGCTGATTACGACCCACAACCCTCAACAAGCGGCCTATTTAGCCGAGAATATTGCTATGCTCGATCAAGAATTTGGTTTCCAACAAGGTGAGAAAAGTGAATTAATGACATTTGAAAACCTCGCCAAAATTTACCGCACTTCAGTTCAGGAATTGCAAAAACATCTCAACATTTAAGGACAAACTATGATTTATTTCTCAGACAAAGAACTCGATGATCTTTTATTAGAAGATATTTATCGCGGAGACTTAACCACGCACGCATTAGGGGTGGAAAAAGTCCCAGCAAAAATTGAATTCAAACGTAAAAATGCTGGTGTAGTGGCAGGGATTTCGGTAGCAGAACGATTACTAAAAAAATTAGACATTACTCCACAGATTTATGTGAATGAAGGGGAATCCGTTGAAGCAGGTGCAGTGTTGCTAAGTGCGGTCGATTCTGCGGACAAATTACAGCAGGCATGGAAAGTCGTGCAGCTTGTATTGGAATGGTCTTGTGGCGTGGCACAATACACGGCAGAGATGATTACTAATGCCAAAGCCATTAATCCGAATGCGGTGGTAGCTTGTACCCGTAAAAGTATTCCAAATACCCGAAAACTGGCGACCAATGCGGTGCTGGCTGCCGGTGGACATATCCATCGTCAAGGCGTGAGTGAAACTGTATTGGTTTTCACTAACCACCGTAATTTATTGTCTGAGCCGAATAACTGGGGGCATATCGTGGAAACCTTAAAGCGTGAAGCACCAGAAAATAAGATTACTCTCGAAGCAGACAATTTTGCTCAATTCGAACAAATGATTACAGCCTCTCCCGATATTATTCAGCTAGATAAATGGTCGGTTGAAGATGTGAAAGCCGCTCTGGATCTCATCAATGCGGAAGGCAAAAATATTACGCTTTCTGTAACGGGTGGTGTGAATAAAAATAATGTGGCGGATTATGCCAAGCTAGGTATTAATTTGTTTATTACTTCTGCGCCTTATTATGCTGCACCAGAGGATATTAAGGTGGTGATCAGTAAAGCATAGTTGTTTTGCTTAGAACATCTATTGTTTTGTATATATCGCTATATATTTTGTTGTATAATTCAGATCCGCTTTCATTTTTAAGGATGACTTATGAAATTTAATCGCTTATTTGCTGCAGCTTTGTTTGGCATTTTTTCTACATCGGCATTAGCTGATCGTGTTGTAACTGATCAATTGGATCGTCAAGTGACGATTCCCGATCATATTCAGCGTGCCGTAGTATTACAGCATCAAACCCTCAATATTGCCGTGCAATTAGATGCCACCAAACAAATTGTTGGGGTGTTATCAAATTGGAAAAAACAACTAGGGCAAAATTATGTACGTTTAGCGCCGGAATTAGAAAAAATGGCCATGCCGGGTGATTTGAATTCGGTGAATATTGAAAGTTTATTGGAATTAAAACCGGATGTAGTATTTGTCACCAACTATGCGCCACCGGAAATGATTAAACAAATTGCTGATACAGGTATTCCGGTAATTGCAATTTCTCTACGAACTGGCAGCGATAAAGATAAACTTAATCCAACCTTGGTAGATGAAGATAAAGCTTATAACGAAGGCTTAACTCAAGGTATTGAGTTGATTGCCCAAGTATTTGAAAAAGAACAACAAGGCAAAGAATTAGTTAAAGCAGCATTTGCTAATCGTAAAATGTTAGCCGATCGTTTAGGGGCGATTCCTGCAGATAAACGAGTGCGTACTTATATGGCCAACCCAGATTTAAATACCTATGGTTCAGGTAAATATACCGGTTTAATGTTGGAACATGCAGGTGCTTACAACGTCGCGACGGCGACAGTGAAAGGCTTTAAACAGGTATCTATGGAAAATGTGCTTGAGTGGAATCCGGCAGTGATTTTTGGTACAAGATCGTTATCCTAAAGTGGTATCACAAATTAAAGAAGATGCAGCTTGGGCTAATATTGATGCAGTGAAAAATAACCAAGTATTCTTAATGCCGGAATATGCGAAAGCGTGGGGGTATCCGATGCCGGAAGCTTTGGCATTAGGTGAAGTTTGGTTAGCAAAATCGCTATATCCGCAAAAATTCCAAGATATCGATTTAGATAAAATGGTGAATGACTACTATTTAAAATTCTATCGTCAGCCGTATAACAATGGTAAATAAACATTCCAAATTGATGGGCTTATTGTTCATTGTCTTGGTCGCTAGCGCCCTGATTTCTTTAGGAATCGGGCGTTATGCTTTATCCCTAGAGCAGATTTTGCACATTTTAACGGCAAAATTGACCGCACTTCCTATTGATCCAATCCATCAGCAGGTTATTTTCCAAGTTCGTTTACCGCGTATTTTTATCTGCCCTTTGTGTGGGGGCTGGATTAGCCTTAAGCGGCGCCGCATTACAGGGCATTTTTCGTAATCCGTTGGTGGATCCGCATATTATTGGCGTTACTTCTGGTTCAGCATTTGGCGGTACACTGGCCATCTTTTTTTAGTTTGAGTCTGTATGGCTTATTTGCCAGTACGATTTTTTTTTGGTTTAAGTACATTAGTACTCGTTTTTTTGTTTAGCGTAAAGTTTGGTCGAAGAAGTTTACTGATGTTGATTTTTAATCGGGATGATTTTTAAGTGGGCTGTTTTTCTGCATTGGTGAGCTTATTGCAGTACGTTTCCGACACCGAAGAAAAAAATTACCGAGTATCGTGTTTTTGGTTGATGGGCAGTTTCGCTACAGCCAATACGGAAAAATGGCTATTTTTCTTAGTCCCTTTTGTGTGTTGTTCGACTTTATTGCTGAAACTTAGTTGGCGCTTGAATTTACTTTCTTTAGAGGATAAAGAGGCAAAAGCGTTAGGGGTGAAAGTCGGACGATTACGCTGGTTGGTCATTGGGCTCAGCGGGACTTTAGTGGCGTGCCAAGTAGCAATTAGCGGCAGCATTGGCTGGGTAGGTTTGATTATTCCACATATTAGCCGAATGTTGGTTGGAGCAAATCACCAACGTTTACTGCCTTGTACAATGCTAGTGGGGGCAATTTATATGCTGTGGGTGGACAATGCCGCCCGTGCCTTAACCGATAATGAAATTCCAATCAGTATTTTAACCGCACTTATTGGCGCACCTCTGTTTGGTATATTAGTTTATCGTTTAAAACGAAATGGAGCGATGCGTGACTGATTTGATTAAAGTAAGTGAGCTTGCATTTGCTTATGAAAAAAATAACCTGCTTTTTTTCAACATCTCAATTTTTGCTTTACTGGAAGGAGAGATTCTTGCTATTTTAGGACAAAATGGTTGTGGCAAAAGTACCTTGTTAGATCTGTTACTTGGCATTCATCGCCCCTTACAAGGTAATATTCAGCTGAATAACTCAATTGGTTTTGTCCCGCAATTTTTCAGTGCACCTTTTGCCTATTCGGTATTGGATATTGTGCTAATGGGGCGTTCAAACCATATTGCCACCTTTAGTAAGCCCAAACCCAAAAGATATTGAAGTGGCTCTACAGGCATTAACGGATTTAGGCTTGCAACATTTAGCTGAACAAGATTTTTCTTCACTTTCAGGAGGGCAGCGCCAGTTGATCTTGATTGCGCGTGCCATTGCATCCGAATGTCGTTTAATGCTGTTGGATGAACCAACTTCAGCACTTGATTTAGCCAATCAGGATGCGGTGTTATCACTTTTAAGACAATTAACGAAAAAGCGCGGCTTGGGAATTATTTTCACCACGCATCAACCTAACCATGCACAAGCTATTGCGGATAAAACACTTTTGTTCAATCGAGATTTTATTCGCTTTGGGCAAACGGATGAAATATTAACTTCTGAAAATCTGACTGCACTCTTTCATTTACCCATGATTGTTGAACAATCGCAATATCAACAGCAACAGTTTAGCCATTTTGTGCCAGTTTATGAGGTGTTGTTAGAAGGAAAGAGAGATGAATAAACTCACTATTTATAGCGCTGGAAGCTTTCGATATGCCTTATTGGAAATTACTGGTGCATTTAAGCAATGTAATGAAGTAGAAATTGAATGCATATTTGGTCCTGCTGGTTTGTTGAAAACGCGCATAATGGAAGGGGAGTTAGCTGATGTTTTTATTAGTGCGAATTCAGAAAATGTATCGGCACTAGGGAGTCGAGTTTTTCAGCAACAGGTGCTCACTTATAATCAACTTATGCTGACAACAAAAAAATAAGCCAGAATTTCAGCGAGATACCCTTGAGCTACTTTTTGATGAGCAATATCGATTAGCTACATCAACGCCGGTTTGTGATCCTTGCGGTGATTATACTTGGCAGCTTTTTGACCTCATTGAAAAAGATTATCCAGAACAAGGTAAAAGGTTAAAATCGAAGGCATTGAAATTGGTTGGAGGAACAGAAAATCAAGTTGTTATACCGCCAGGTGAAATGGCTTCACATTATCTCTTGAAAAACGATTATGCGGATATGATGTTGGGCTATGCGCATTACCAGACAAGATTAGAAAATGCGGGGATGCTTTGTCATACATTACCATCTGGATATGATATTCGCGTAGAGTATGTTCTCGCTATGCTGAATGATACCGAATTGACGCAACGATTTTATCAATTTTTATTGGGTGAGACTGCACAAGAGATTATTCGTAAGAATGGATTTAAAAATGATTAAACATTTAGGGGGGAACAGCGTAATAATTCCTTGCTTTTATTGGCTTCAATCGTTAAAATTCAGGCTCCTTGTCATCGCTGAGTTAGAGATCGGCGAATGATGTATTAATAACACTACCTTTTAGGAGTAAAAAATGTCTCTAAGTACTGAAAAAAAAGCAGCAATCGTTGCTGAATTTGGTCGCGATGCGAAAGATACTGGTTCTTCTGAAGTTCAAATCGCATTATTAACTGCACAAATCAACCACTTACAAGCTCACTTTGCTGAGCACAAAAAAGACCACCATGGTCGTCGTGGTTTATTACGTATGGTTTCTCGTCGTCGTAAACTTTTAGACTACTTAAAAACGTACTGATCTTGCTTTTATACCAAAGCACTATCGCTCGTTTAGGTTTACGTCGCTAATTTTTATTACGATAGTAAAAATAAAAGCCTTCGGATTACCGAGGGCTTTTTTATTTTCTACCTATTAGAAAAATAAAAAACGGTCAAAAATTTGACCGCTCTTTTTTTAGTTATTAGTTTGCAATGCCTTTATGACGAAGCAATGCGTCTAATTGAGGTTCACGTCCACGGAAGCGTTTGAATAATACCATTGGTTCTTCAGAGCCACCGCGAGTGAGAATTTCATCTAAGAAGGATTTGCCCGTAACTGGATTGAAAAATTCCCTTCTTCTTCAAAAGCGAGAGAAGGCATCTGCAGATAATACTTCAGCCCATAAATAGCTGTAATAACCTGCTGCGTAACCACCAGCAAAGATATGGCTAAAGCTATGTGGCGCTCTTGCCCATTCAACACCTTTAATCACGGCAACTTTATCTTTCACTGCTTTTAAGGTATCAAGCACTTGGTTAGCTTTACCCACTTCAAAAGTATGATGAAGGGTAAAATCAAACAAGCCAAATTCAAGCTGACGTAACACAAACATTGCCGCTTGATAGTTTTTCGCTTTGAGAAGTTGATTTAATTTTTCTTCTGGCAATGGTTCGTGCGTTTCAAAGTGACCAGAAATAAAATCAAGCGCTTCTTTTTCCCAACACCAGTTTTCCATAAATTGACTTGGAAGTTCTACCGCATCCCAAGGTACACCATTGATACCCGCAACATCTGGCACATCAACTTTGGTGAGCATGTGATGAATACCATGACCAAATTCATGGAAGAGAGTGGTGACTTCATCATGGGTGAATAACGCAGGTTTATCACCAATAGGGGCGTTGAAGTTACACGTTAAATAGGCAACCGGTTTTTGAATTGAACCGTCGGCATTGCGTTTTCTGCCGATACAATCATCCATCCATGCGCCGCCACGTTTATTTTCGCGAGCATAAAGATCGAGATAGAAACTGCCGCGTACTTCATCGGTTTCATCAATTAAATCAAAGAAACGTACATCTTTGTGCCAAGTATCTATACCAAAAACGTTCAACTGCACGAATATTAAAAAAATACGCTTAATTAATTCAAATAAACCCGAAATAACGCGATCTTCAGGGAAATAAGGACGAAGTTCTTCATCATTGATCGCATATAAATGTTGTTTTTGTTTTTCGGAATAGAAACTGATATCCCAAGGCGCAAGTTCAGTGACGCCAAATTCTTTTTTTCACAATAAGCTTTGAGTTCCGCTAATTCTTTCTCACCTTGTGCTTTTTGAACGATCCGCAAGGTTATTTAAGAAAGTCTAACACTTGTTGTGGGATTTTTCTGCCATTTTTGGTCGCAAGTGAGCGTTCAGTATAGGTATTAAAACCCTAGCAATTTAGCTAATTCCACGCGTAACGTCATGATTTCTTCAATGATCGCCGTGTTATCCCATTTACCGGCATTTGGACCTTGATCTGAAGCGCGAGTCGCATAAGCACGATACATTTCTTCGCGTAGTGCTGCATTTTCACAATAGGTCATGATTGGCAAATAACTTGGGATTTCTAACGTAAAGCGATAGCCTTTCAAGCCTTTACTTTCTGCAGATTGTTTTGCTGCAAGTAATGCGGATTCAGGAAGACCTGCTAATTCACTTTCATCTTCAATGACTTTTTCCCAGCCCATAGTGGCATCGAGCACATTATTGCTAAATTGTGAGCTTAATTCAGATAAGCGAGCAACAATCTCACCATAACGTTTTTGTTTTTCTTCGGATAAACCGATACCTGAAAGCTCAAAATCACGTAGTGCATTTTCAATGGCTTTCTTTTGTGCGACGGAATAAGTCGCAAATTCAGGGCTATTTTTTAAGGATAAATAGGCATTGTATAACCCTTCGTGTTGGCCTACCCAAGTACTGTATTCAGAGAGTAGTGGTAAGCAAGCTTGGTACGCATCACGTAATTCAGGGCTGTTTTTAACTGAATTTAAATGGGAGATCGGTGACCAAGCACGACTTAAGTGCTCGCCTGCTTCAGAAAGCGGTTCAATAAAGTTTTCCCAAGTAAAGTGCGGTTGTTTTAGAACTTGTTCAATGGCTTGACGATTTTCTTCGATGAGTTTTTGAATTGCCGGTTGAATATGTTCCGGTTTAATTTGAGAAAAACGGAGGTAAGCCTTCAATATGAAGTAATGGATTAGACATAAATATTCCTTTTGCTAATAGTTTCTTTAATAAATTGCGGCAAATTCTATAATATCAAGGTTGAAAAATCTAAAAAATCAGTGATAATTGCGTATCACTTTTTATTTAGGATTTATGATGGACGGCACTTCCTTTTTTTCTATTATCATTTTTTTCTGGCATCATTGCTCTTATGATCGTTGTAGGTGTTGTTTCACTTAAGTTTTTTTCCCCAAAAAAACTTCTTTAACCAAGGCTATGTATGTTGCTCTTGGATGCATTTCTTTAATATTAGGTGTTATTGGTATTTTTTTTACCTATTCTTCCGACCACACCTTTTTTTACTGCTTACACTTTATTCTTTTTGCGAAAGGTTCTTCTCGTTTAGAGCAATGGTTTTTAGGGACGAAGCTTTATCAAAAGCACCTAAAATCCTTTTAATGAACGTCGTGCATTGACGAAAAAAGCAAAAATTTCTATTCTAACGTTTTCAACCACAATGCTTTTAATTGGCTTTTACTTTACCCCAAGCGTTGTGGGTCGAACGATTATTGCCATTTTAATTGCGGTAAAATATTGGTTCTTTTTCTTTTGGATTAAAACAGAAGACGTTAAAAATGGATAATTCTTTCCTTAATTGGCTTAAAAAGTGCGGTCATTTTTCGGTATCGTTTTTTTGGATTGAGTGGTTTGTGATAAATTAAACAGCCCTAAATCTACAAATACGGCAACGGAAGAGCAACCAACACAAAGCCAGTCTATCAAACAAGAGAATACTTCAAAACCGAATCGTACATTACTGACTCGGGCGTTTACTCATCCTCCTTCTTTTGAGCCTTGGTCTGTTCGTTATCCAGAACAAGAGGGCTTATTACGTGATTTGTATGAAGGCTTAACCGCTTATGATCCGGAAGGGAGAATCGTGCCGGGTATCGCAGAAAGTTGGGAAACAAAAAGACAACAAAACCTGGATCTTTACCTTACGTGAAGGGCTTCGTTGGTCAAATGGTGATCCCTTTAGTTGCCCAAGATGTCATGCTTTCTTGGCAAGCACTGTCTCAATCAAATAGTCCATTAAGATCTTATTTGGCTTATCTCAACCTAAAAAATGCGAAAGGCGTTTTAGAAAAAAATAAACCTTTTAGGAGCTTAGGAATTTATGCGGAAAATGACCGCACTTTACGCATTGAGCTCGATAAAGCAACGCCTTATTTACCGGAAATGTTGGCACATATCAGCCTTGTGCCTCAATATCGCGATCCTGATTACCCGGTGACAAACGGGGCTTATATGATCGAAAGCGAAAGTGTGAAAAGCATATACTTAACTAAAAATCCCTATTATTGGCAGAAAAATAATGTGGCTTTTGAGCGTGTAGAATATTTGCCTTTTATCGCCACGAAATTATCTGACTTTGATGTGGTGCTTGATGTACCAGAAGTGAACGCGGACCTTCAACATTTTCCACAGCTTTGCAGTTATTTTTATGAGTTTAATCTCAACGATTCTAAAGTTGCTAAGGCCGATGTGCGTAAGGCGATTGCTTCGTTGGTCTCAGTCACCAATATCGTGAATAATGAAATTCCAACAGCAATTCCGAGTTCGTATTTTTTTACCGAAAGCCATGTTAAATGGACAAGATTCAAGATGGGAGCCTGTTGTTGCCGAGCAGTTATTGGCTCAAAATAAAATTGATGAAAGACATCCATTGCATTTAAATCTGCTTTATGATGATGCGCCATTGCATGTGAATATCGCGCAACGTTTAGTCGGGCAATTAACGCAATCAGATATGTTGCGTGTGGATGCACAACCAGTCAGTTGGCAAACATTACAGACTAAACGTCAAAAAGGTGATTTCAAGTCATTCGTTCTGGTTGGTGTGCGGACTTTAATCATCCGATGGCATTCTTGGGGTTTGTTCTATTCTAAAAGTCCTGATAATAAAAATGGCTATGCCAATGCGGAATATGACCAACTTTTTGAGCAAGCATTAAAAAGCTTAAATGAAAAAGAGCGGTCAGAAATTTACTTAAAATTAAGTGAGAAGATCCAACAGGAAAACCTTGCTTTACCGCTTTTCCAATACACCACGCCAGTTTATCTTTCTCCAACTATTATGGGAGCGAAGAAAAATCCAGTGGGCATCATTTACAGTAAGGATCTATGGCGAAAAGTTGAAAGCTAAAGCTGATTAAGAAAGTTGTTCATGATGTGGTGAACAACTTTTTTTATTAAATTTAATAAAAGTGTAGAGTAACACTATTTACTTTTTTTTTTTATACGATACAATACACAACAAATCAACCTAGAGGGAAATCCTTATGTTAAAAATGAATGATTTGGTTAAGCTTAGTCAGACGCCAAAATCTACGGTGCTGTACTATGTGAAAGAAGGTTTGTTGCCAGAACCAGTAAAAGATAAACCGAATTTTCATCTTTATGATGAATATTGTGTAGAGTTGCTCAGTTTTATTAAATATCTACAAAGCAATTTCAATGCGACGATTTCACAAATTAAAGCACTTTTTGCTCATCCTCATTTTGATTGGAATAATCCTTATGAAAGCCTTATTGGATTATTGGATATCATCATGGGGGCAGAAAATGAAGTGTTTACCATTGAGCAATTATGTGAAGAATTTCATCTTTCTGCTAAACAAATCGAAGACATGGTAGCGGAAGGCTTATTGAATCCTCGTGAAGGCATTTTTACAGCAAAAGAACGTGATATTCTGGCGATCTTGGCTCGTTGTGATGAAGCCGAAATGGATGTGGTGAAAGCTTATTTGACTGCAGCAAAAATGTTAGCAGAAAAAAAGAGGTGAATGTGACTTTAGCGGCATTAGCCAATAGCGAACAAAAAAAGATGAAAAAAATTAAAAACACTTTATTTGATTTATTGTTGGTGTTAAAAACCTTATCTCTTGAATATGAAAAACCTTTAATCTTTATCAAGCGGAGAGTGCGAAATGAAACTCTTAAAAATATGCTGGCTTTTGTACCGTATTTAGCTATTGCCTTTATTAATGCCAGTGTGGATTTGGCACATAAAATTACCATTCAAAATGTGTTGCTGAAAAGTTTTTCAGGTGAGAGTTTGGTTGTTTTAACGGCATTAATTAATGCCATGATTTTATTGCCATTTATTTTCTTATTTTCGCCTTCGGCATTTATTAACGATAAATTTTCTCGCACCAATGTGATTCGCTATAGCAGTTTGGCGGCTGTGGTGATTAGTACTGGGATTTTATTGAGTTATATGACGGGAATGTTTGCCATTTCCTTTGTACTGACATTGATTTTGGCAGCGCAAAGTGCGGTCTATTCTCCAGCCAAATATAGCATTATTAAATCAATTGTGGGCACTGAAAATATTGGTATGGCAAACGGTGTCATTCAAGCGCTTACTATTGTGGCCATTCTATTTAGTTCTTTTGCATTTTCTTTCTTCTTTGAAGCGCATTATGTGGCATCAGATGATCCGAATGAAGTATTACAAAGTGTTTGGGTGATAGGTGTAGCATTAGTATTACTGAGTGCGCTCGAAGCCTATTTTGCGTTTAAAATCCCATTCTTTAAGCAAGAAGCTGAAAATACAGAAGGTCAGTTTGATATGAGAAAATACCTTTCTTTAGGGTATTTAAAAGATAACGTTCGCACATTAAAAGCAGATCAAAATATTTGGTTGAGTGTTATTGGATTAAGCCTGTTTTGGGGTGTGTCACAAATTATTGTGGCGGCATTCCCTGCGCATTATAAAGCGATGTTCAATGAAGATAATGCTATTGTTATTCAAGCGATTCTTGCGGTGAGTGGAATAGGGCTTGCGCTTGGTTCATATCTTGCTGGTCGTGCTTCTCGTTTGCATATTGAGTTAGGTATTGTTCCGCTTGGTGCATTGGGTATTTGTGTGTCGTTATTCTTCTTAACCCTAGCCCAAAGCGGGGTGGTATTAGCACTTTGTTCTTTTGTCTTTGGTTTCTCTGGCGGTTTTATTAATCGTGCCACTAAATGCGACTATTCAGTATTTCGCACCTGAGAAAAATTAGCGGCAAAAATCATGGCAGGGTAACAACTTTGTACAAAAACGTGTTCATGGTGGTATTTTTTTGCTATTAAGCATTGTTTTTGTACAACTTAATGTTTCGACTCAAGGTTTATTCTTAGTGACTTCGGTTGCATGTTTTGCGGCAAGTTTATATACCATGTCGAAAGTTCCTCATTTATTTACGCGTTTATTCTTGCTCTTTGCGTTAAAAGCGAATTACCGTTTTCATGTGGATGGGTTAAAAAATCTTCCACAAAGTGGTGGAGTTCTATTATTAGGCAACCATATTAGCTGGATTGACTGGTTGGTGTTACAAGCGGCTAGCCCTCGTGCGATTAAATTTGTGATGTATCGTCCGATTTACAACAAATGGTATCTCACTTGGTTCTTCCGTATTTTCAAAGTCATTCCCAATTGGTGGCGGTTCAAGCCGAGAATCTATTGAAACCATTCGTGAATATTTAGCGCGTGGTGAAGTGGTGGCTTTATTCCCAGAAGGTCATATCAGCTATAACGGTCAAATCAATGAGTTCCAAAAAAAGGCTTTGAGCACGTATTAAAAAGATTTAGAGAATGTGACGACTGTTCCTTTCTATTTACGTGGATTATGGGGCAGCAGCTTCTCTCGCGCGGATTCTTTCTATAAGAATTTAACTAAACGCCAAGGTAAACGTGAAATTTTAGTAGCATTTGGTAAACCAATTCATGGCTTTTATTGATGCGACAGCGATGAAGCAAAAAAAGTACTCGAACTTTCTTTCTCAGTATGGGAAAAAAAGTCATGAGTAAACGTAAACCGCTGATGCATCATTGGTTGAGTTCAGCAAAAATCGAATTTATTCAAAGAAGCTACCGTAGATGCGCAAGGCACTAAACTGAATAACCTGAAATTTATTGCTGCAGTGCTAATGTTTGTGAAAACCTTAAAAGCTGCTTTAGGGAATGAAAAAAATGTTGGTGTGTTATTACCAAGTTCATCAATTGGGGCAATTATTAATATGACCCTAATGGTGATGGGCAAAAGTACCGGTAAATTTAAACTACACGCTAAGCCCTGAAGTGATGGAAAAAGCGTTGAAAAAAGCCAACATTTCGCAAGTCATTACCTCTGAAAAATTCTTGGATAAGTTGAACGCAAAAGGTTTTGACTTTAGCCAAGTGGTGGCTGATAAAGCCCTCTTTATGGAAAATTTAGGGAAATCGATCACTAAAGCGAATAAAGTGCGGTCATTTTTAATCGCGTTTTTGGCGCCACAATGGTGGATTAAATTACGTTACTTTGCAGACGTAAGCTTGGAAGATAATGCAACCATCTTATTCAGTAGTGGTAGTGAAGGTGATCCAAAAGGCATTGAATTAAGCCATAAAAACCTACTGACAAACATTAAACAGATTGGTGAATTATTAAACTTCCACAAAGATGATGTGATTTTGAATTCCTTACCCATTTTCCACTCATTCGGCTTAACAGTGACAACTTTATTGCCATTGTGTGAAGGCATTAAAATGGTAAGTGTAGCGGATCCGACAGATGGGGCGACAGTAGGAAAAAAATGTGTGCTCGACATCGGGTGAGTATTTTATTTGGTACTTCAACTTTCTTTAGATTGTATGTACGCAATAAGAAATTCCATCCGTTAATGCTACAAAACGTGCGTATGGTTATTGCGGGTGCCGAAAAATTGAAAGCGGATGTAAAAGAAGCCTTCAAACTTAAATTTGGCTTAGAAATTTACGAAGGTTATGGGGCAACTGAAACAGCACCGGTAGCTAGTGTGAAATATGCCTAATTTACTTGATCCGGAAACCTTACAAGAATTTACCTTCAATCAAGCTGGTACAGTTGGTATGCCATTACCGGGCACCATTATCAAAATTGTGGATCCAGAAAGCTTGCAGGAATTACCAGTCGGCGAAGATGGTTTGATCTTGATTGGTGGTGGACAAGTCATGAAAGGTTATTTAGATGCACCAGAAAAAACAGCAGAAGTGATTGTTGAAATTGACGGTGTACGTTATTACAAAACTGGCGATAAAGGCCATATCGATCATAACGGCTTTATTACCATTGTGGATCGTTATTCTCGATTTGCTAAAGTCGGCGGCGAAATGATCAGTCTCGGCAGCGTGGAAGAGAAACTTTCACAAGTATTTGATGAAGAAAATCAATTTGTTGCTGTCGCATTGAGCGATGATAAAAAAGGCGAGAGCATTGTGCTTTTAATTAAATCTGCACTTTCTTTAGATGAGATCAATGAACGTATTAAAGGATTAAATGTACCGCCGATTATGCTACCAAGCCAAGTCTTCTTAGTGGATGAAATCCCGATGCTCGGAAGTGGTAAAGTGGATTTCAAAGGTGCGAAGAACTTAGCGATGAGTTTAGTTAAGTAAAGAAACATCGTAATAAATAAAAGAGCGGTCAATTTAACCGCTCTTTTTGTTATTTAATGAACCTCATTTAGATGTTTTTTTCAGCATCTTTCACCTTACATCAACGTACCGACATATTTTAACATGACCCCAGCGGCAATAGCCGAGCCAATTACACCAGCAACGTTCGGCCCCATCGCGTGCATCAGGAGGAAGTTTTGATTATCCGCTTCCAATCCGATTTTGTTAGAAACACGAGCTGCCATAGGAACGGCAGATACACCAGCAGAACCAATAAGCGGGTTAATTTTGTTTTTGCTGAATTTATTCATCAATTTTGCCATTAATACACCGCTACCTGTACCGATTCCGAAAGCAATTACACCAAGAATTAAAATGCCTAACGTTTGCGGTTGTAAGAATTTATCGGCGATCAGTTTAGATCCCACAGACAAGCCAAGCACAATGGTTACAATGTTAATCAAGGCATTTTGTGTGGTGTCACTTAAACGTTCTACTACGCCGCTGACGCGCATGAGATTACCGAAACAGAACATCCCGAGTAATGGGGCAGCATCCGGTAGGAGTAAACCAACGAGCAACAGCAAAATCACCGGGAATAACACTTTTTCACGATTACTTACATGGCGCATTTGCGTCATGCGGATTTTGCGTTCTTCTTCGGTGGTTAATGCTTTCATAATCGGTGGTTGAATCAACGGCACTAACGCCATATAAGAATAAGCCGCCACCGCAATAGCACCAAGCAATTCAGGCGCCAGCTTACTGGTTAGATAAATCGCAGTCGGACCATCCGCACCACCGATAATACCGATAGACGCGGCTTGAGGCAGCGTGAAATTCGATAATGCCGAAATAATTTAAGGCTAACGCACCAAGCACGGTAGCGAAAATGCCGAATTGTGCAGCCGCACCAAGTAGCAATGTTTTTGGATTGGCTAATAACGGACCAAAGTCTGTCATTGCACCTACGCCCATAAAAATGACCAATGGTGCAATGCCGTATCCAATCGCAACTTTATAGAACAATGCCAAAATACCGGCGCTGTAACCCATATCCACAGATAACGCTTCTAATTGATTTATCATGGATATTGGCGCGGAAGTCATCGCTGTTTTAATCGCAGCAAGATCGGGTGAAACACCCAGCTGCGCAGCGATTACCGCAATTTGCTCTGGTGAGCCGAGATGAAGCAAATTCTCTAATGCTGTCATGGCTAGCCCTGCTTCAGGAATATTTGACAATAATCCGCCGAAACCAATTGGTAGTAACAGCAAAGGTTCAAATTTGCGCGAAATGGCAAGCCACAGCAACAGCAGGCTCACAGCGATCATTACTGCTTGCCCCCATTGCAGATGGAATATGCCCATCCCTTTAATTAACGCAATAATACTCTCCATAGACCATTCCTTATGCTAAGGTCATCACGGTGTCACCCACCGCGACAGCATCACCAGCTTTAACGCAAATGCCGCGTACGGTACCAGCCTGTGCAGCTTTCACTTCGGTTTCCATTTTCATGGCTTCGAGAATGAATAATACATCGCCAGCTGCTACGGTTTGACCTTCTGTTGCAACAACTTTCCAAATATTACCCGCCATTGGAGCCGTTACTGGTGTGCCACCCGTTACTGGAGCATGCTTGTGGCGCGGCTTGCGGAGCAGTAGTCGCGACATGAGAGATATCGCCGCCTTCGCTTACTTTCACCACAAAGGCTTTGCCTTCTAATTCCACGGTATAAACAGCGGAGCCAGAAGCAGATGGTGCAGCTTTAGAAACCGGTTTATTTTCCACCGCACTTTCATTGCCGGTAGGGGCTGGTTCAAAGGCGGCAGGGTTGTTGCGGTTTTCTAAGAATTTCCACGCAATTTGAGGGAAGAGCGCCACGATTAAAGCATCATCTACGGCATTATCTGACAATTTTACGCCTTTCGCTTTAGCTTGTTCTGCAACTTCAGCTTCAATTTTCGACATTTCAGGCGCAATGTGATCGGCAGGACGGTCAGTTACTGGCGCAGCACCTTCTAATACTCGAGCTTGCAACGCACTATCTACCGGTGCAGGCGTTTTACCGTATTCACCTTTTAAAATACCAGCCGTTTCTTTGGCGATAGTTTTGTAGCGTTCGCCAGTAAGTACGTTAATAACCGACTGTGTACCAACAATTTGAGAGGTTGGTGTAACAAGAGGAATATAACCCAAATCTTTGCGTACGCGTGGTATTTCTTCTAACACTAAATCTAATTTATCGGACGCATTTTGTTGTTTTAATTGGTTTTCCAAGTTAGTGAGCATTCCCCCTGGCACTTGTGCCACTAAAATACGGCTATCAACACCACGTAATTGACCCTTCAAATTTAGCGTATTTTTTTACGTACATTACGGAAATAGGCGGCGATTTTTTCCAAACGAGGAATATCTAAACCAGTGTCATATTCAGTGCCTTGTAAGGTGGCGACCATGGATTCTGTGGCTGGGTGACCATAAGTGCCAGACATAGAAGAAATAGCCGTATCAATACCATCTACACCAGCTTCAACAGCTTTTAATAGCGCCATTTCAGCCATACCAGTGGTAGAGTGGCAGTGTAAATGCAATTCTACGTCAAAACGTTTTTTGATTTCGCGTACTAAGTCTGCCGCCGCCATTGGATTTAAAATACCTGACATGTCTTTGATGACCAAACTGTCGATACCGATTTCAAGTAATTGTTCTGTGGTGTCTAGCCAGGTTTGCATGGTATGAACTGGGCTTGTGGTATAACTTAATGTCCCTTGAGCATGACCACCAAATTTACGTACTGCTTGCAGCGCTGCTTTCATGTTACGCGGATCATTGAGCGCATCGAATACGCGGAAAACATCCATACCATTCGCTACACAACGTTCTACGAAACGTTCTACCACGTCATCAGCATAGTGACGATAGCCTAATAGGTTCTGACCACGTAATAACATTTGTAATGGGGTTTTTGGACAGGCTTTTTTCAATTCACGCAAACGTACCCATGGATCTTCACCCAAGAAGCGAATACAGCTATCAAATGTAGCACCGCCCCAAGCTTCCAATGACCAATAGCCGATATCATCTAATTCATGAGCAATTGGCAACATATCATCAAGACGCAAGCGAGTTGCGAAAAGTGATTGGTGGGCATCACGAAGCACCAGTTCTGTCATTTTAATTTTTTTAGTCATAGTAAAATCCTTATGTTATTTGAACTGTTGGGTACGGCGATGGTGTGCGATAGCCGCTGCAATCACAGGACGTAAACGCTCAAAAATCGTCAGTTGGTGCCGCAGAAAGTGCGGTTGAAGTTTGGGGAAGTTTTTGGTTCGGGTTGAGGTTCAGGAAAGAATCGATTGATAAGTTTAGACATCACTCCAATTGCCCAAATTAAAATGAGCAAAAAGACCAACACAAAACCCATCCCTGAAAACATCAGATTAATTCCTTCGCCTATAAGCTCTGAGGGAGTCATCATTTTCTTCCTTATTTGTTTGAAAAAATGGACAATTTTATTCTAATCGATTTCTGTTTTAAATAAAACTGTGATGAAGATCATAATTTGAACGATAGGCACACAAGAAAAAGGGGAAAAAGTGCGGTCAATTTTGGAAGATATTTTTGTTGAGTCAAAATATTATTAATAAAGGGATATCTCTAGCGTGTAAAACTAAAAGGACTAAGCCCTGTAGATGACAGAGCTTAGTCCTTGAATTACGTGAGTCTCGCTTTTTTATAGAAAGGAAGAGATTATTCTACTTTTACAATCCAGCCTTCAGGCGCTTCAATATCACCGAATTGGATACCCGTTAATTCGTTATAAAGTTTACGTGTAACAGGGACCCAACTTCAGTTTCTGAATAGAACACGTGGAATTTACCATTTGTGTTGAATACCGCCTACCGGTCGTAATCACTGCAGCAGTACCACAAGCTCCCGCTTCAGCGAATTGATCGAGTTGATCAATATACACATCACCTTCGATAGCTTCCATACCTAAACGTTCTTTTGCAATATAAAGTAAAGAGTATTTGGTGATACTTGGTAAAATGGATTCAGATGCTGGGGTGATAAATTTATTATCTTTGGTGATACCAAAGAAGTTTGCTGCACCCACTTCTTCAATTTTCGTGTGAGTTTTTGGATCAAGATAAATCGCATCTGCAAATTTACGCTCTGGTGTGCCAGCTTCTGCGGCTAATTCATGTGGAAGTAAGCTTGCAGCATAGTTACCACCCACTTTTACGCCACCCGTACCCATAGGGGCTGCACGGTCGTAATCAGTAGTAATGAAGTTAGATGGTGCTAAACCACCTTTGAAGTATGCGCCAACAGGGCAGCAGAATACAGAGAAAATAAATTCAGGTGCAGTTTTCACACCGATATTTTCACCGGTACCAAATAGGAAAGGACGTAAATATAACGTTGCACCAGAACCGTAAGGGACCTCAACCATTCTTGGTTGGCTTTTCACCACTTCTTTACAAGCGCGGATAAATAATTCGGTTGGTACTCGTGGCATTAATAAGCGATCAGATGTGTGTTGCATGCGTTTTGCATTTTGATCGGGACGGAATAAGTTGATTGAACCGTCTTTACAACGATAGGCTTTTAAGCCTTCAAAGCATTGTTGACCGTAGTGAATTGCAGTTGAGCCTTCATGGATATGTAGCATATTATCAGTGGTCAGTTTACCTTCATCCCATTTACCATCTTTCCAATGTGCGATGAAACGGTAATCTGTTTTGATATAACTAAATCCAAGGTTGTTCCAGTCTAAGTCTTTCATTTTGCTTCCTTAATACGTTTTTTTGTATAAATAAATTATGAATGAAAAATGTTTAATTAATCTACACCATAATGGGGAGCATGAAAAACATTTAAGCGTAAAAAAATATTGTGATTTTTTTCAAAAAAATTTTGTGTGAATTTTTCAAATTTGTGAACTCGGTTAGGAAATAAAATTTTGCTTATGCTAGAATGACAGGAATAAAAAAACGCCGCTCGAAATGAGCAGCGCTTAACCAGAATGGTTTAATATATACAGGAAGTAAATGAGTAACTTAACTGTTACTCCAGTTCGGAGAACCGAACTATATGCAAACACAACATCATACTTAAGTCTGAAACTCATTAACTTGTAAGGAATTACCAATCATTAAGTATGGGGTGTATTGTAGGTAGAAGGTCGTGAAAGGACAAATGATGTTTTTTTATTTGATGCATAAAAAAACTAATCCGATATAAATCTTAACCATTATAAACTAAAAAAATTAGCCATTGGGAAGAATTATGTATAAACGTTTGCCTCCCCTTAATTCATTGAAGTCTTTTCGAGTCTGCTGCACGACATTTAAGCTTCACAAAAAGCAGCGGATGAACTTTTTGTGACACAAGCTGCAGTGAGCCATCAAATAAAAATTATTAGAAGATTTTTTTAGGTGTCGAGCTTTTTATTCGTAAAAAAAATCGTTCGCTCGAATTGACTGAATTTGGGAAAGCCTACTTTGTTGATATTAATAAAGTTTTACGAAAAATTGAAATGAAGCGACTGAACGTTTATTAACGCTTAAAAGCTGAACCACATTTGGCAATTAGCGTGCCACAAACCTTTGGTATTCAATGGCTTGTGCCTCATTTGAGTGATTTTAATAAGCAACATCCTGAAATTGAAGTACGCTTGAAGGGCGTCGATCAAGATGAAGGTTTATTGAATAAAGAAATTGATATTGCCATTTATTATGGCAAAGGTGATTGGGAGAACTTTACAGGTTGATCGTTTAGGCGAAGAAAACCTCGTGATTTTAGCTGCACCTTCATTGCTTGAGAAAACGCCGGTGCGTTGCCCTGATGATTTGAAAAAGCATACGCTGATTCATACGCATACCCGAGATAACTGGCAAGCGATGGCGGATTATCTCAAATTAGATGATTTGAATATTCAGCAAGGTCCGTTATTTAGCCACACCTTTATGGCATTGCAAGCTGCCGTTCATGGGCAGGGTATTGCGTTAGCTAATCGTATTTTTGAGCTCAGCAAGAAATTGAAAACGGTCATCTGCAAATTGTGTTACCGACCGAATTGCGGGATCCAAAATCATTCTATGTGGTCAATCATTTAGATCGTTTAGATGATGAACAAATTCAAGCCTTTAGAACATGGATTAAAGATTCAATTAAATTAGGAAAAACATGAATAAATTAGCCTTATATTGTCGAATTGGCTTTGAAAAAGAAGTCGCTGCAGAAATTACCGACCGAGCCTCTGAGCGTGGTGTATTTGGTTTTGCTCGCGTAGTAGAAAACAGCGGCTATGTCATTTTTGAATGTTATCAACCGGGCGATGCGGATCGTTTAGCACGAGAAATCCCTTTTAATCGCTTAATTTTTGCGCGTCAAATGATCGTTGTTTCAGATCTCTTAGAAAATCTCGATCCTCAAGATCGTATCTCGCCAATTCAGGCTCAATATGAACGCATTGCAGAAGACATTAATCTTAAGCAAAGCGGTAGAGCTGTTTGTTGAAACAGCAGATACTAATGAAGCCAAAGAGCTTTCGACATTTTGCCGAAAATTTACCGTGCCGTTGCGCCAAGCGTTGAAAAAGAAAGGTTGGTTACAAGGCAAACCGAATGCAAAGCGCGGTCAGATTTTACATTGTTTTTTCACTCAGCCGAATTGTTGCTATGTAGGGTATTCCTATCTTGGTAATAACTCTACGCATTTTATGGGTATCCCACGTTTAAAATTCCCTGCGGATGCTCCAAGCCGTTCAACTTTAAAATTGGAAGAAGCGATTTTAACCTTTATTCCTCGAAATGAAGAAAGTAAACGCTTAAATGAAAAATATGGTTGGCGTTGATCTCGGTGCATGCCCTGGCGGTTGGACCTATCAATTAGTGAAACGTGGTTTATTTGTGTATGCGGTTGATCACGGCAAAATGGCGGCGAGCTTACATGATACCGGCAGAATAGAACATTGCCCAGAAGATGGATTTAAATTCCAACCACCAAAACGTAAGCATATTGATTGGCTTGTGTGTGATATGGTGGAGCAACCAAGCCGCATAGCCAATTTAATCGGAAAATGGTTGATTAACGGCTGGTGCCGAGAAACTATTTTCAATTTGAAATTACCAATGAAAAAACGCTATCAAGAAGTGATGTTGTGCTTAGAAAATCTGGCGGTGATGTTGGCAGAAAAAGAACTGGAATTTGATATTCAGGCTAAGCATTTGTATCACGATCGTGAAGAGATTACAGTGCATATTGCCTTAAAATAGAAAAGCAAAGCGCGGTCAAAAAAACATTGAATTTTTTGACCGCTCTTTTTTTAAACAATTATTTATTGGCTAAAATCACTGCACGAGTTGGGGCTTGATAGCCTTCGATGGTTTTACTGTGATCGTTTGGATCTAAGAAATCAATCAAACTTTCATTTTCTAACCAATCCGTTTTACGCTGTTCTTCTAATGTTGTGGTGGCGACATCCACACAACGCACATTAGTAAAGCCGACTTTTTCCAACCAATTAATGAGTGCAGCAACGGAAGGAATAAAATATACGTTCTTCATTTTTGCATAGCGATCTGAAGGCACTAATACCGTATTCACATCGCCATCAATGACTAAGGTTTCTAAGACGAGCTCACCACCTTTTACTAATTGATTTTTTAGCTGTGTGAGGTGATCGAGCGGTGATTTACGGTGATAAAGCACGCCCATTGAGAATACGGTATCAAATGCGGCAAGTGGTTGCATTTCTTCAATACCTAATGGGATTAAAGTTTAGCTCGACGATCGTTGTTTAATAGTTTTCGAACGGCTTCAAATTGGCAAAGGAAAAGTTCGGTTGGATCAATACCCACCACCATTTTTGCACCTTCACCAACCATACGCCACATATGGTAGCCACTACCGCAGCCCACATCTAAAATGGTACGATCTTTTAATGGTGCAAGATGAGGCAAAAACACGATCCCATTTGAAATCAGAACGCCATTCGCAATCCACGTGAATATCAAATAAATGATAAGGTCCTTTTTCGCCACGGCATCAATTGCTTTCAAATGATGGATAATGCGTTGTTTTTTTCGCCCTCTGAAAGTGGAGAAGTGCGGTCAGATTTCACCGCATTTTTTAAATCGATAGTATCTGCCTGCAAATCAGGGAGAAAGTCCACGATTTTTGACCATTTTGCATAATCACCATGGGTTTGTTTTTCCCATTCTTTTTAACTGCAAAGGCAACGTTTCTAGCCAAGCAGATAAATTTGTAGTAGCGATTTGTTGGTAAAAAGGGACGAAAAATCAATCATTATTTTGCTTCCTTATAAGCTTTTTCTGCTTTCTCAAAGGTTTCTTTTAACTTCATTTTTCCGGTTCTCCAGACAGAAGAGAAACCACAATAATTGCAAGACTAGCAAGAGCAAATCCGGGGATCATCTCATATACATTAAACCATTCACTGGTTTGAGGAATCACAGATTTCCAAGCAAAGACAACCACTGCGCCGACAACCATCCCAGCCATCGCTGCTGATGAAGTCATGCGTTTCCAGAATAAGGAGAAAAAGCACGACCGGACCAAATGCAGAACCAAAGCCCGCCCATGCAAATTCAACGAGTTTTAATACTTTACTTTTTTCATCTTGAGCAATCCAAATGGCGATAGCGGCAATAACTAAAACCATCGCACGACCTAACCAGACTAATTCTTTTTCAGAGGCTTTTGGACGAATAAAACCTTTATAAAAAAATCTTCAGTAATAGAGCTTGAAGAAATTAATAATTGTGCTGAAAGTGTACTCATTACTGCCGCTAAAATCGCAGAAAGTAGAATACCAGCAATCCATGGATTAAAGAGCAATTTAGCCAGTTCAATAAACACTTGTTCTGGTTCATTATTTACTACGCTTGCAACACCAGGATTTGCAAAGAAATAAGGAATACCGAAGAAACCAATACCAATAGCACCAGCTAGGCAAATCCCCATCCACGTCATACTAATGCGGCGTGCTTTGATTAGGGATTTTCACCGAATAAGCTGCCATAAAACGAGCAAGAATATGTGGTTGGCCGAAATAACCTAAGCCCCAAGCGGCTAAACTTAATAAACCTAATGGTGTGGTCGCCGTGAATAAATCGGTGAAGTCTTTATTTGCAGCAATTTCAGCTTGATGGAGTACTTCAGTAAATTGTGATGTATCGCCCAAACTTAAAAGGATGAAGAGTGGCGTTAAAATTAAGGCAAAAATCATCAATGTGGCTTGAATGGTATCAGTCCAGCTTACAGCTAAAAATCCACCGATAAAGGTATAAATAATGGTTGCTAATGCACCGTACCAAATTGCCGTAGAGTATTCGACAGAAAACAGGTTTTGGAATAATTTAGCACCCGCAACCACACCTGAAGCACAATAAATAGTGAAGAATGACCAAGATGATTGTCGCTGAAACAATTTTTAAGAGATTGTGTGATGTACCAAAGCGATGATGGAAATATTCTGGTAATGTGAGTGCATTGTTGTTAAATTCGGTATAAATCCGTAAACGACCCGCCACGAGTAACCAGTTAAAATAAGCCCCGAGAATTAAACCAATAGCGATCCAACCTTCTACTAGACCAGATACATACACCGCACCAGGCAAGCCCATTAATAGCCAGCCTGACATATCAGATGCACCAGCAGACATGGCTGTCACAAAACTTCCGAGTTTACGGCCACCTAAAATGTAATCGGATAAGTTGTTTGTATAATAATAGGCAAGAACGCCGATTAAAAATCATGCCGAAAAATATAAATACTAAAAAGTAATAAGTGTTGGGTCTAAACCAAACATTAAACTACCCCAAAAAAAGTCATGAAAAATTTGAGAAAGGTCATATTTTACCTTATTTGGGTCTATTATTCTATTTTTCCTTTTCGATAGACTTATACCATTAAAAACTAAGGTCGAAAAAAATGAATTCTGTTGAATTATTAATGAATGTTACGCCCAATGAAACCCGCGTTGCGTTGGTGGAAACGGGCGTTTTAAAAAGAGGTTCATATTGAACGTCAAGCCAAACGTGGCATCGTGGGGAAATATCTATAAAGGGACGAGTAACCCGTGTTTTACCGGGGAATGCAGTCCGCATTTGTGGATATCGGTTTAGAAAAAAAGCCGCATTTTTTTACACGCTTCCGATATTGTTTCACATACCGAGTGTGTAGATGTGAACGAACAAAAACAATTCCGAGCAAAAACCATTTCTGAACTCGTACGCGAAGGGCAGGATATCGTAGTGCAAGTGGTAAAAGATCCGTTGGGCACCAAAGGCGCAAGATTAACCACCGATATTACATTGCCTTCTCGTTATCTCGTCTTTATGCCAGAAAAATAGCCATGTTGGGTGTATCGCAACGTATTGAAAGCGAAGAAGAACGCGCAAGACTAAAAAGCGTTAGTTGAGCCTTTTTTTGTGATGAGTTAGGCGGCTTTTATTATTCGTACTGCTACCGAAGGCGCAACGGAAGAAGAATTGCGCCAAGATGCGGAATTTTTTTAAAAACGTTTATGGCGTAAAGTGCTTGAGCGTAAAGGCAAATATCCAACGCGTTCTAAAATTTATGGCGAGCCCGCATTGCCACAACGTATTTTGCGTGATTTTATCGGTGCCAATTTAGAGAAAATTCATATCGATTCCAAACTTTGTTTTAACGAAGTGAAAGAATTTACCGATGAATTTATGCCTGAATTGAGTGAAAAATTAATGCTTTATACGGGCAGTCAGCCGATTTTTGATATTTATGGCGTAGAACGTGGTATTCAAAATGCACTTGAAAAACGCGTGAATTTAAAATCAGGCGGCTATCTCATTATTGAGCAAACCGAAGCCATGACGACCATTGATATCAATACCGGTGCATTTGTTGGCCATCGAAATTTAGATGAAACAATTTTTAACACCAATATTGAAGCCACTAAAGCCATTGCACAGCAGCTACAACTGCGTAATTTAGGCGGTATTATCATTATTGATTTTATTGATATGCAAACCGATGAGCATCGCAATCGCGTGATTGAATCCTTGGAAGAAGCCCTATCAAAAGATCGCGTGAAAAACCAATGTGAATGGGTTTTACTCAACTTGGTTTAGTGGAAATGACCCGTAAACGTACACGTGAAAGTTTAGAACACGTTTTGTGTGATGAATGCCCAACTTGCCAAGGTCGTGGACGCGTGAAAACCGTCGAAACGGTATGTTATGAAATTATGCGTGAGATCATTCGCGTTAACCACTTATTCTCGAGTGAACAATTTGTGGTTTATGCCTCTCCAGCTGTGGCGGATTACTTAATCAAAGAAGAATCGCACGGTTTATTGCCAGAGATCGAAATGTTCATCAGCAAACAGGTTCAAGTCAAAACAGAACAGTACTACAACCAAGAACAGTTTGATGTGGTGGTGATGTAGAGTGATTATATGGTTTTAGAATTATGACTCAGCCAAGTGTAGCGATAATAACTTCAACTATTGGACGAGCTGAGCTAGAACAAACGATACTAAGTGTTCAAAAATCAGTCGTATTCCTGTAAACATTATGTTTTTTTGTCGATGGTGAGATATTTTGGCATAAAGCGAAAGCAATTTTAGATAAATATCCTAATGTTATCCCAATTTACTTACCAATGAATACTGGTAAGAATTTAATGCTTAATAGTTCAATCAATGCTATTGCACCATTTTTAGTATCTGAAGATATAATTTGCTATTTGGATGATGACAATCGAATTACTAAAAAAATCATGTCGAGACAATTGTCGATGAATTAAACACTGGTGCAGATTTTGTATATTCATTAAGATCTTTCTATTTGTCAGATGGAGCATTTATTTGTCGAGATGATTTTTCAATCATTAGGAAATTGGAGACCAAGAGGAACTGTTCAATTATCTATTAACTTGGGCGAGCATCAAAAAAACATTAGAATATGATCTTGATATATTAGGACATCATATTGATACCAATTGTTACGCATTGCCTAAAAAAATATCGCTTTAATGGTCGCTCAAAGTTGGTATTCAGGATTAGAGAATGATCGTGTTGTCTACAAAAAAAGCTGAAAGATTTAGGATTAAAAGGACAAACTACGGGAAAATATACGGTACATTATGTAGTTGATTTTGATAAGTTCATTAATGTAAGAGGCTTATTTCCAGAATTATTGTTATCTGACCAATATAATAATGAGCTTTCTTCAGAAATATTGAAGATATTGTGTCAAAAAGAATATTGAAATGTATGGTAATGAACGTACCTTGGGCTAAAGAGTAAAAAAGTGCGGTCAAAATTGACCGCACTTTTTACTTTAACTACTTCAATCTTTCTAACTGTTGAATAACGGTTTCATCAGGTTGTGATTGGATTTTTCGCATACGTATAAAGAGTAAAGCGGCGGCAATGGTTAAGGCAATGATAAACGCAACCCAGAAACCTTTTGCACCGATACTTGGTACAATCCAATCCGTGCGGGAAAGAATATAACCAATAGGGATACCTACACCACAATAGGCAAGTAACGTGATATAAAGGATAATTTTAGTGTCTTTATAGCCACGTAAAATACCGCTTACGACCACTTGCACCGAATCTGAAAATTGATAAATCGCCGCCATTGCTAATAAGCTGCCTGAAAGAGCAATAACGGTGGCATTATCACCAACAATTAATGCGGCGATTTCTGCACTAAATACCCAAATCACCAACGCCAATACACTTGCCGCAATCAAACCGAGAATAATAGCGGCGTGAGCCATGATTTTGGCTTTTTGTGGCGCGTGATTACCGAGTTCTTGCGCCACTAAAATGGTTGCAGCCATGGCAATAGACATGGGGAACATAAAGGCTACGGCACTGGTGTTTAAGGCAATTTGGTGGCTGGCGACCACATCCGCGCCTAATGGGGAAAGTAATAAACTACTCAAGGCAAACAGTGACACTTCACTACACAGTGCAATCGCGATCGGCAAGCCAAGTGCGGTCAATTTTTTCAGTGTTTTGATGTCTGGCTTTTCAATAATCTTTTCAAAGACTTTCAAACTACGTTCGTTATAGTTTTTGGCAGAATAGGTAATCATCAAAATTGCCATCGCCCAGTTGACAATAGCCGTTGCCACACCACAACCGACACCGCCCAACGCAGGTGCACCAAATTTGCCATAAATAAACATATAATTCAGTGGAATGTTAAGCATTAACCCCATGAAGGTAATCACCATGGCCGGTTTGGTCTTAGCAATGCCATCATTCAAACAGCGGAAATTAATCAGCAATAAATAGGCTGGTAAGCCCCACACCATCGCACGCAAATAATTCATCGTCACATCAGCCATGTGGGCATCCATATTCATAAACTGCAATATGAAATCATTATGATAGATGATGAGTGCAAGGGGAATCATCACTAAAAAAATGAAATCCAAAAGGCCTTTGTCTCACTTGGTGAGCAATGCGATGGCGCTGCCCTGAACCATTTAAATAGGAAATTGTTGGAGGTAAGGCGAGTAATAAGCCTTGTCCGAAAAAGTACCAAAGGTAGCCAAATGGAGGCACCAATACCGACACCGCCGACATCAGCCGAGCTTACACGCCCAGCCATAATCACATCCACGGTGCCCATGCCAGTTTGAGCTAACTGGGCAAGCCCGATAGGTGTCGCAATTTGGATAAGTTTTTTTAATATCAATACGGTATTGAGAAAAAAAGACGAGAATTCATAAATTTTGCTATAATATTGGAAAAAAATTTTTTTAATGAAGGAATAATAATGTTTACAGGTATTGTACAGGGCATCGCCCAAATTCATGCAATTAAAGATAGCGATAATTTTAGAATACAGATCGTAAAATTACCAGCTGAAATGCGAAAAGGGCTTAGAAATCGGTGCATCAGTGGCGAATAATGGGGTGTGTTTAACAGTGACTGAAATTCATGGTGATCTTGTGAGCTTTGACTTAATGCAGGAAACCTTGCGCATCACCAATCTCGGCAACTTAAAAAGCAGGGGATTTTGTGAATATCGAGCGGGCAATGCAAATGGGCTCAGAAATTGGCGGGACATATTTTTATCCTAGCCACGTTTATTGTACCGCAAGCGTTTCACAGATTATCGAAAGCGGAAAATAATCGTCAGGTTTGGTTTAAATTACCTACCAAAGACGTGATGAAATATATTCTCACCAAAGGTTTTATTGCGATTGACGGCATCAGTCTTACTATTGGTGAAGTGAAAGACGAAGAATTCTGCGTGAATTTAATTCCTGAAACCTTGCACAGAACCCTGATCGGCAAACGTCAAATTGGTGATTTAGTGAATATCGAAATCGATCCACAAACACAAGCGATTGTGGATACGGTGGAGCGATATTTAGCAGCTAAAGCTTAGTTGGAATGAAAAAAAGTGCGGTAGAAAACAATGTTGTTTTTTTACCACACTTTTTATTAAATTATATGAGATTGGTTGGTTTTTGATTTATTCATAATTTTTGTTATTTCCAATGCTTCGATGAAAATATTGATATAGTTGCTTATAACCAGATGATGGAGGACGATATGAGAAAAATATGTAAGAGATAAAATTAATGAAAAATGAGTTAATCTAACATGAAAGCAATCAAAAACAATGAATGGTGTTATTTGTGGTTATGGTCTACCTATTGATATAGTTGCACAAATTCCAAATGTAACAATATTAGCAAATCTTCATGGCATACCGAAGGTTGCTTTGTTACCTCAATCCCTGAATTGCTTAAAAATAAAAGGACTGGTTCAAGTTCATAATTTAAGTAATAAATTGCTAGGCTTTTTCTTTACCAACAGAAATTAATCAGATAAAAAAATGTTGTCAGACAATTTAATTCGATTTTTAGATGTAAAGCATGAAAAAAATTATCCCAAGTGTGCAATATTGATTTGCTTGATAAAAATTCAATCTTTTATTGACTCATTTGAAATTGAAGAAAATGACAAGAAAAAAATATCACTAAAAAGTTTTTTTCACAGGTTATAAGTGAAACCAATAAAAAGCGGTGAGATGTCTTTTGATACTATTATTAATTTAATAAATCTATTAATTGTATTAGTGACAAGTATTCCGACTATGCTAAGTAACTATCAAAAAAATGGACTGATAGTTCTATCACTGAAATTTGTGGCATATTAAATGAGCTTGAGAAAGAAGCTGTTAAGTTTGTCGAAGTTGAGCATCGAGGAGGAGTTCCTCTTTTTTTCAATATTCTAAAGGTAAGAAAGAAGTTGGTTTTTCTATTGAACGGAACGCAAATATGTATGCTTTCTGAACCAAAAAGGAAATATAAAAAGAGTTAGAGTTGTTTATCAGTCTGAAAATAATAAGCAAATATATGGTTATGTAGAAAGAAATAAGCTAAAAAAAGACTTTATAAGTAGACATAGCTTTTATTTCTCAATTGTAATGGCACTGCGAAATGAAAAAAACGTTGTTACAATAAGAGAAAAAGATTTCTCGAAAGCTCTGTCCCTTGAAATGTAAGTTTCAAGGGACATCTTTTTCTGCTTATTTAGAAAAATAAAGATGTGAGAGTAGGTTAACAAAAAAACAAAAAAACGCTTAATAAAAATTATTAAGCGTTTTTTTATTGACGAAAAATTTATAAAATTTTGACCGCACTTTATAGGAAATTATTTAGCTTGTTTCTTCGCTTTTTTTCCATTTCCAAAATAGGAATAGGGCTAAAAATACCGATTAGGATATAAATAACAAGTTGGCCTTTTTTAATTTGCTCGTGTAACCAATCTAAGTTTTTCGCACCAAATTCACCAAGGTAAACCCAAATTGGTACAGAAATAATCGCAGCACAGAAATCAATCAATACAAAGCGGGTGTAGCTGACGCGGCGGGTAATACCAGAAACCATATAAATTGGTGCGCGTAAGCCTGGTAAGAAACGAGCCACAAATAATACGCGGTTACCGTATTGGGCAAATTTTTTTCACGTACCATTTTTGAGGCGTTCTAAGGTGACGATTTTACGCATTGGTCGGAAACGTAAAATGCGCGTGCCGTAAATGCGACCAAGCCAGTACATGGTTGAATCACCGGCAAGTACGCCAATCATACTCACGACTAACATTAAGTGGGAATTGACGCTTTCAGGATAGAGGCCAGCAATCACGCCACAGGAGACAAGAGTGATATCTTCTGGAATGGGTACACCAAAAGCCACAAATAATCAGAACAAATAGGACCGCCCAATAACCGTAATCGGTAAAAAAAGCTGATAAGAAATTCCATTTGAAACCCACTTACAATCAGTTAGTTAAAATTAATTAAAAAAATTGGGATTTATTTTAATCGCTTTTGCCTTGAAAAAGCCTAGAAAAAAATTTGCTGTGTAAATTTGCATTGTGGGGCTGAATATTTTATAATCCGTCGCTCTCAAAGTTTGTCTTTGAGCAAATTTAGGAAAATTGCTGGGTCGCCTGCAATTTTTTATTTTAAACTTTTAATCAAGAGAACATGAAAATGGCATTTAAATTTAACGCTGAAGTTCGTCAAGCGCAAGGTAAGGGTGCGAGCCGCCGCCTGCGTCACAACGGTCAAATCCCTGCAATCATTTATGGTGGCAGCGAAGCACCTGTTTCAATCATCTTAAATCACGATGAATTAAACAACGCACAAGCTCACGATTCTTTCTATAGCGATGTAATCACTTTAGTGGTCGAAGGTAAAGAAGTTGCAGTGAAAGTTCAAGCAATGCAACGTCACCCATTCAAACCAAAATTGGTTCACATTGACTTCAAAAGAGCATAATCCAGTATTTACGCTATCTAAAGTCAATTTTAATTCCGAAACCTTTTTCTTATTTTTTTAGGTTTTAAAGATTAATAAAAATCAATGAGTTTTAAAAAAACGTTTCGGAACGTGATTTAGACAAAAAAAGTACCTTCATTTGAAGAGCCTTTTTTATTTGGTTGGATTGAGTGGTTTCTCTTTTCTGATGTAATGTTGAGTAGTACGTGCAGAGGTATGTCCTAGCTGTTTTCTTGCGCGTTCATCATCAATCATTAATGAAAGGTCTGTTGCCGCTTTAGCACGAAGATCTCTCAATTGCACTTGGTTGATCTCTTCTGCTAGCTCTTTATATTTTCTTGATGCCGCATTACGGGTATCTTTGAAATAATCAGTAAGCGATCTCCGCTCGAGTTTTCGCCCCCATTTATTCGTAAATAGGAACTGATTTTCTTCAGTGATCCGCTTGTCGATAATCTCTTTTAGTTTACCTATAACTTTAATCGCAACACGTTTACCTGTTTTTTGCTGTGTAATATGCAGTAAATCATTGTAGATGTGTGAGCTATGGATTTTTACCACGTCTATTGGACGTTGTCCGGTTAAATACATCACATCCATAATGTCCTTCATATCCCCTGTGGCGCAGTCGTAGATTTTATCCAAGATATAATCTTCGATGTACACATCACGGTAATTCACTTTGAATTTTTTAACCCCTGTTGATGGGCTGATCTTTTCAGTGTAACCCCATTCTCTCGCCATGCTCCAAATGTGGCCAAATAACCCAACTTCGATATTTGCGGTTGGTTTAACGTCTTTTCTCCAATCTAAATATTCACGGATGTGTATAGGCTCTATTTCATCAAGGGTGAATGGTGGATCTTGGAAGTATTGGCGCAATTTCTTTATTGCCTGAATGTTTGAGTTTCGAGTATTCTTCGCTTTTTTAAGCGGCACAACTTCTTTTTCGTATCGTTCAAGCACTTCAATAAATAGAATATTGCCTTTCTTCGTGAGATACTGCATATTAAGCTTTGCTGCTTCTAGAATAGCAATGTGCTTATCTTTTCCTAACGAAACTTCTTTTTTATCGGCCATCGTGTAGTAGTAATAAACCACGATTGAGCCATCCGCTCTTTTTCGATTCCGACACACCAAACCTTGTGGCAATCCTTGATTAATTCGTTTTCTTGGACGTGCCATAATATCCCCCTTACTAACTTAATACTGCAGACCGCCTTCTTTCTTTTGTTTGTGTAATCTGCTGCACTTTCTCACCTTTCAAAATCTTGTCACCATCAGATCGTAACACAAGCGGGAATTTTCTATTTCCTTTTGGATGAAGAAAAGGAATTCCGAATTCATTTAAGCTTTTCATCTGATATTTAGGACAAACATATCCAGTTATTAACGCTAATAATTCTGGACTGCAGTATTCATCAAAAAAATTCTCTTTCCATATTTACTCCATCATGCTCTTCATAAAATCAAGCCGCTTTTGAGCATCTTCTCTTGTTCGATAACATTGAGCGTTTTCAGCCAACCCAACGTCGATATCATCATCTTCATCATACCATCTGGCGAATTGAACCCCATATTCATTAATATAATAATATCCATCGCCACTTTTTAGGCTTAAACGGCTTAGGCAGCGTAACGGTGATTGTGTCGGATTTTGGCACGGGGTCTTTGTAAAATTTCCACTCTATTTCATTGCTCGCAAAAATACAGATTATCCTCCCCGCATTGCATCACATAATCACCATCCTTTGTTTTTTTGCGATAACAAATGCTTTTTTTACCGATTGCATCAAGCGGTAGATTTTCCTGGTACGCCTTTTTCAAGCACTTGTTCTGACGTTAGTTTAGGCTCTTCCCACATTCCGATTATGTCATTTGGTTTATAACATTCGCGATGACATCTCCCATCTTCAAGCCAAAAATAAAAACTATTATCAATGAATCCGTCTTTATCAAAAATTAATCCTCTTAGAGGATATGTAGAATTTCTCCCATCTGGAAAGGTGTATTCTTCTGGAATTATGTAGTACACAATAGCCTTGCAGCCATTTCTAAGCATCACTGGCTCGCCATTTAAGGCCGCATCTAAGTTAAATTCTTTCATTTAATCCCTCCGTTGTTGCCTTTGCTCATTTTTGGTCTCCGATCTGCTCAACCGTAATCTTGTACTTTTCATAAAATTTACCGCACGCACTCTCCTCTGAGAGGATTATTGGTTTACCAAAATCGATCGCATGCTGCGCAACTGCAAACAGGATTTCTGTTGTCATATCTTGTTTTGTTGTCCATGTATCGCCTTTTTTTATTAACATAACCAACAAAAAAATTTGGTTTGTTATTGGACTTACCCCGACTCTTATTTGTTTTGCTGTCATTTTCTTTCTCCTAAAATAATAGGCGCTCACTTGGAACGCCTATTGGATTTGTTAAATATTGATTTACTGTTTAAGATTAACCACTGGCAAAATATCAACCAAAGGCTCGCTTGTATTGTCAATGCTTTCAGCTAATTCCAATCGTCCGCCAAGTGTTGCGTAACCAATAATGTCTTGCCAATGGTCTGTTTCGTGCGAATTTCCATTAAGAATTCTCACCAACTTTCCAGCTATCATTGTCAAAGCGTAATACTGCACGCCATCAATATTCTTGCGGTTTGTATTAATCAGCTCCATTAACGCATTAAACGTAACAGAACCTTGAATGAAATCACCATGCGTATTTCTTCGCTCATTCAGAATATCTTCTGTTGTCATTTCTGTTCCTTGTTCTTATCTGTGTAATTAACTAACTCACGGATTTTCTCACGCACAAGTTCAAGAGCTTTTTTTCTAAACTCCGTTCTTTTTCGTGTAATTCCGCTAATTCGTGTTCTGTTTCTTTGCTCATAATTCACCTAAAAGAAAACCGCCTTATTTGGCGATCTCAATCATTTTTAATACTCGGCTTTTGCTTTCTTTCACTGGATAAGCGTATCTTCCTCTAGAGAGGATAAATGTTACTTCGTTTTGAACAACAACTTCATCTATATCGTCAATACGAATATCAATCGGGTTATTATTGTAAAACGTTAATGTTATTTTCTTTTCCATAATTCACCCTAGAACGGAATTCCATCATCAAAGCTATCACCTTGTTCTGCCATAGCACTTAATGGATCGGTTTTTTTCCTTATCTTTGGTTTGCTGCTGCATCTCATTTTTTTGCTTTACTGTCTAGCATTTCAAACGATTGTGTCGCAACTTTAAGTGCGGTGCGATTATTGCCGTTTTGATCTTGCCAACTTTCCTGCACCAGCTTTCCTGTTACGCAGATTTTTGAGCCTTTTTGAAGGTATTGTCTCGCCACATCGGCAGAATTGCCGTGTACCACAATTGGTATCCAATGCGTACGATTAACAGTATCGCCTTGTTTATCGCGGTAATCATCGCCGATAGCAAGATTAAATGTTGCAATTTGACCGCCATTTTGGAATTGGCGGATTTCTGGATCACTACCTAAATGACCGATTAATATAACAGTGTTGGTATTGCGTGCCATTAGCTCATTTCCTTAATTAATTGTTGATAGTATTCTTGAGCGGCATTAACTCGCTCTTTGATTTCTTCGATGATTTTGTCATCACGTTTAACTGTAATGGTCGTGATACGTTTTTGATTGTGGTATTTGCTCTACTAAGTCAATATATCGCTCTGGATTGTCATAGCTTGATAATTGCTCGTATGGAGTAGGAAATAGCACAAAGTCAATTTGAGCCTCTTCACAATCCCATAGCCACATATAGCCTTGCATTTGGATTGTGTAACCAGCTTTTTTCGCTTTTTCTTCCGCCTCATCGGTAAAGAATGGGTGAGAGCCAATATCCCACGAGCATTTTTGTATCAATGATTAGCTTTCTGGTCGGAACGTAAATATCACATTCGCCAGTAATCCAATCATTTTCCCGCCTTTCTTCGTTTTTCTTTAATGCCAATCCACGCTTGCGGCCGCTTAATTTAATAGCCTGTTCTTCAAGTGCGATACCTTTCTCAGTGTACTTGTTACCCTCAAAATCTTGATAGCCAAACAAGTCATATTTAACTATCTTTCTCACCGCACTTTTAGCAGTGGCAGATATACCGCCACCGCTTTTCGGTTTAACCATTAAATCAGCAAGCCCAGAGCATCTAGCTTTCAGCTTGTACATTTCCATTTTCAAGCGCCTCTAATTCCGCAATTTGTTCTTGACTAAACTCATAAGCTCCGCTATCGCACAAGTCTTGTAGAGTAGTTTCACCGTTGATAATGCTTTGTTTGCAGTTATTAAACGTTTCATCATCTACAACCGTTACAAAGCTCGCATCTTGAATATTGTCTGCGTAGTTGAATTCTTGACTTTCAGCATCTTTCACAACTGCTTGATCGGCTAATACTGCTTGTTGCATTTCAACCGATAATGGAGCTTGTTTTGATAGCAATAACTTCATCACAGTTTTTTTAATGCCATCGCCTCGAAGTTGTCAGCCCAAACGCTTGTTGCCCATTGTCCTTTTGCTTTCTTGTCAAGGTAAGTGCGGTAGGTTTGAGAATAGCGTTGTGCGTGTTGATCAACTTCCGCCTCTGTCATATACAATTCAGCAGTAAAGCTATTTAATAACTCGAAGTAAGCATAATATCCAATAGGCTTTTCTTCTTGCGTTGGTTTTTGTTTCCAGTCAAACACATAGCCATTAATCGGATCTTCTTCGATTAATTGCTTTTCATACACTGGCACAGCGACCAATCTTTTAAACTGCCCAGAACGTTGAGCAAGTTGAATTAATCCTTTGTAACCTAGTTGAAATTGCGCCTCTATCTTGTTTTCCTTCTTGTTGTTAAAAGGAACGATATAGGCAAAGCCTAGCCCATTTTTGAAGTGGTAGATTTAAGGTTGCGGCCATACAAGCCGCATTAAAAATACTTGATGGTTCTGCTTTTCTTAATAATGCGTTACTGTTAGCAATCTGCATTACACTTGTCGCAAATGTTGCAGAGTTCTTTCCGATCAATTGTTCGACTTTGGTCTTAATAATAGGGTCATTAAAAAAAGCTCCCGAAGTGTTTTTATGCTTAACGGGAGCTTTTACTTGTTGATTAGTTTGTAGTTGGTTAGTCATTTTGTTTCACCTTTATTGGTTAATCATTGAGGATATATCCTTTTCGATAATCTTCCTCTAACTGTTCTAATCTATCTTCTGCCATAGCGGTCAAGATTTTGATTCGCATTTCTTCATAGTCAGTGCCAAGTGCGATAGCTTTCAGAAATTCGTCATCATCAAACATCTTTTTCGCTAAAAGCACATAATGCATCGCTATCGTTGTTAGCAATATCTTCTTCAATACTCTCAATTTCACGCTCCACCGCCTCGTTATACGCATCTTCGGCACAACATCTGCGGTCGTATTTATTGAATTCTTGACGTTCCCATTCCTCTATTATGCTCATTTATCAGCACCTCAATTTTCCCAAAGTATTCTGTTAATTCATCAAATGTAGAAATTAAAGCTCTGCGACCTTGCCACACTATGTCTTTAGGCGGTGCAAGCAGTCCGCTGTGAACTACGCTTTGTTTTGTGTATAGGTAGAATTTAAACTGGCGATGCAAATCAGCACTTGAGAAGTAAACCTGTCTTTCATCTTCTGGCTGGCTTAATCTTTTGCTTGCTGTAATCCTTAAACAACTCCAAAGACTTAACCCAAGACTTCATCATTCGAGTTCTGCCAGCCTTTTTTTCATTTTCTCGCTAGTACCTTTTAGGCTTTCTTTGTTTCTGCCCGTATAGCGGCAATCTGACTTCATTCATAGCGTTAAAACGCTCAATTTGTCGGTTAATCAACAAGATTGCGTTTTTTTGTGAGCGTTGCGGATAGGTAGAGTGGTTAATCACTCCATTAATGATTAGACTTGCGATAAAAAAACCGTTTTCTGTCTCGGTTATCTTAACTTCTGATGTGTATCTAATTCTTAGCATCGTCTAATTCCTTTTGTTTAATATTTGCGTATGCCATAGCCTCTTGTTTAGCTGGCTCGGTTAGATTTGGTTGATATTGCCCGTGTTCGGCAATCCATTGAATTCGTGCTTGTTCACGCTCTAATGCTGTTGGTTCGCTTGCTTGTGCTGCAAGTGCGGTAAGCATTGTCATAGCAACTAGACAGATTGAAAGGATAGTTGCGATTACATAAGCAGTTGTTTTAAGAAAATTGATTAACTTGTTCATAGTGTTTACCTCATACGGTTAGGAATGTTTGGTTAAAAAAATCCCCTAGTGCCAAAGTGTGAAAGCAGCTAGGGGCTAACCAATCTAAAGGAGATTTTCTTATTATGAAAAACGCTGTTTCCAGCTAGAGCCGCTCTCGATTCCATTCAATTTTCAAGAAGATTGGGCGATTCCATTCGCATTTTGAGAACGGCTTTAGCTGGAGGCTCTTTTGGGATTTGAACCCGTGTTATTTTTCACAACTTACAAATTTTATTTTTGTGTTTTTTTAAGGTGTCGGTTTCCACAACCAACGAAACAAAGATCCATTAAGAAGCCTTTCTTTATGCTTGCAAGGCTCAAGCTTATTATTCACAAATTCTGTTTTGAGCTAACCGAAACCACTCTAATTCTTTTTCGCAACCAATAAAGTTACGCCCTAAGTTAATAGCAGCTACGCCAGTTGAACCGACACCCATAAATGGATCGAAAATAGTCTGTTTGTCTGTTGTATGTAATTTTTATAATCTCAGTCATAAGACTCACCGGCTTTTTGAGTTGGGTGCTTAGTTCTTTCTTTACCTAGTAAGGTTGGAGTTTGAATAAACCCACGGTGGTATGGCCTACTTTCATCTTTGTTGAATACCCATTTTGAGTTCTTGCTTTTCACTCCCCATACAATAAACTCCATATCTTGAACATATCTACGGTTTATATTTCTAGGCATAGGATTTGATTTTTTTGCCACACAATAATGTCTTTTAACAACGCCATTCAATTCTTCAATTTTTTTCTACAAATATCTGAAATAAATTTATATGAGCAAAAGATAATTATTGAGCCGTCATCGCTCAAAAATAGGCATTGCATGCTCAATCCAATCGACATGATTGAAATTCCAATCCCATTCTCCAAAAATCAATCCCAGCTCTTGGGTTTCGCATTGTGTGAAATTGATTTTTTGCTGAAATTGAATATGGTGGATCGGTAATAATGTGATCTCACCTTTATATTTTTTTCTCTCATTTCCTGCATTATAGAAATACAATCAGAGTGATAAATTTTGAACATAATTCACCTTTTTTTCCTTACATTATTTCAAAGCACACTTCTCTCTATCATTCGCAACGGTTTCACGTGCCGTTGTGTCTCTGTACTTCAAATGTGCTTTGAGATGTGATATTGCGTTTAGCTTATCCCACCAACTGGCTTCGTTTGTCATTACCGCAATATCTCACACTCATTGGTGCAGGGCTTTTAATCTGCAACTGGCGATTTTCACAAATGGCATTTTCACGAGTGTGTTTTTTATCTAAATTGTCTAAAATTCAAAACAGGTTAATGATGAGTGCCTTTCTTTATACTTGTAAGGCTCAAGCTTCCTCTTGTATGCCACTACTATGAGGAATATAATATTTCCGCCACTACTAAATAATGAGGAAATACTATGGAAGAGTACGCAAAAATTGCCAACACAATAATCACAAAGGTTACATTTAACTATATGACAGCTTTCGTTTTCTTCTTATTTTGTAGTTTTTTCCTTATGCCAGATGAATGGATTTTACTTATGGATAGCAAAACACCTAACATATTTCCAAGCTGGCTACCTCTTTCAACATTAGGCTCTATATCACTAACTTTAATAATTACCGCTATTTGGATAGTTATTTGTAATATTGCCACTCCTTACATTGAAGAGTACAAAACATCATGGGTTGAAAAATCGTGAGCGAAATAAGCTCTTAAAAATTACTACCAGAACTAACAATCATTGAAAAACAAGTTCTATTTGGCTGTATTATTGATACGCCAGCTAATCACTCTGGAGATATTAGATACATAATCGCAGCAGAGAAATTATTAGCGTTAAAGCTAATTAAGCCTTCTTATGTTAGCGATAGTTACTTAATAAACCCTCTGATTTTTAGAGAGTGTTATATCTGAGCTTGACAAGCTGTACCAATTCTCATCATTAACCTGTTTCAAATTTTTTTAAAAGAGCATCGAGATATTTGTTTGTGTATCTCGTTTTGATGGATGCATTATGTACCTATAGTTCATTATAGTCAAGAACAAAAAAAGTACATATTTTAGATAAAAATGTACTGTTTGTTCATAACAGTTTGATTTTTCAAATAAATAAAAATTTCAAGAAATGCGTTTGTTTGCTTATTTTTTTGATCAATTAAAAAAAGTAAAGTTTGTGTTTTGAGGTGTTTTTTTGTGATTTTTTTGCGATGCCGATCGCAAGTTTTAGTGGCAATGATTGGTTTAAATTGAGGTTGGTTTATTATGCCCATGCCGATAAGGAGGGAAATTATGAAAAAAGAGTTTAAAAAATGGCTAATCTCGCTAAATTGTGACTTGATTAATGATTTAGGTATTAATGAGATAGTGTCGCGCGTAGATGAAGAGTTGAGGATTGTGCGCGCTAATGAACAGGAGAGGACTGTGCTAGAGGAGTTGATTGCGGAGTTTAAATGTTAATAAAAAACCGCCAGTGAGGCGGTTCATTGGTTAGTTAATATAGCAATAAGATTGTGGTGGTGTGCCGGATGGCAATACATCTGAAATTACTAACGGTTCGTCATATAATTTGAATGAGTCAATCTCAAATGCGTGTGCCAAAGACTTTGCTGAAAAAGTATTGGTCGAAGAAACTTTTAGTGATACCAGAGAATTCCTTTGTTTTTTTGCCCAAAGAGATTCCGGCGTGTGAGATAGGGTATCTTTCACCTTAAATTTCCCCTGACAACTCGCCCTACTGGCATCGTTGAGTAAACCACAACTGTTGTTACACCTTCACGTTTAGGTAATGTTTTTTTCTAAATTCAAATTTTTCACCTGAAATGATTTTTTTCTACAAACTCAGGTTTAATGGATAGCAAGATTTTCACTAACTCCTCCCATTGATAATATTTTTTTCTATATTGACTTTCCGTTATTTTGAAAAATCCCCAATATTGATTTCTTCTCATTCCGATATCTTCGATTAATGATTTTTCTTATTATACGCTTATTTAATGCAATGTTATAGGTGAATCTAATTATCACTGGATATTTTTTTATATTTAAAAAAACTCAGTCAATTCTTTCTCAGAAAAAAATGCTATATGATAATGTATATTTCAAGAAGTCATCTAATGATCTAAAGTCATTAATATTTTTTTAACTTCTTCTACTACGCAAATAGATGTTGCTACAGCGCTATATTCAGCGCTTTTACCGTCAGACGCAGTTCTGTAAATTACTAATGTATCTCCTGGTTGCAGACGATCTGTTCCCTCCATTGCAGTAAGATAAATCTTGTGTATGCTATTAGTGTGTGATGTATCTTTAATGAGTAATGCGGGGTCTTCATTCTTTAAAAATAGAATCAGGGAGTAATCTAGAATGCCATTGTGGATAAAGTGAAATAAGATAGCGACTAGATATTTCTGGGGTATTTGGGTAATCTTTTACAATATCTCCGGATACTTTAGAGATATTTTTTTAAACAATACCATCTCACTACCATTTTGAGTTATTTTTTTCAGCTCGATTTTTCAAATCCGTATTTTTTTGAAATAAACTTAATAATGTTTGGTGTTTTTTTCAAATAACGTCACATAGATTTCATCGATATTTTTTTTATTAATGCAATGTCAAATATTTTTTTTAGAAATCTTTCCCCTAATCTAGTTCCATGTGGATTTATTTTTTTAATGTGCCTATTTTTTTAATCTATTTTTTTACTTGGTAGATTTGGTTTAATATCATTCAGTTCTTCATCTTCTATTTTTTTTAAATAAAGGAAACCATCTAACAAACCTTTATTGTTTATAAAAAAATAAATGCACTTTCACCTTTTTTTCTCGTTTTTTTATTAAACCAATTAGGAAATTCTTTATAATCAGATTTTAAACTATCAAAAAAATGGGTCATCTAAATTAATGTTTGAAAAAGTATTCAAGTTTTAAATTATCCATAGTAATTTCCTCATTTTATAATTATGGGTTGTTGAAATTTATACAACTTGTCACGCTATAACGTTTCGACACGTTCTCTTGCCACACCAATAATACGGATTTCTTGGTTGAGCGAACTTAATGTTGGAAACATTGGATTGAGTGGAACAAGCTCAAAGTGCGGTATGCCTTCTGGTGTTCTCGTGCCAAGTTCTTTGTATTGCTTAAACGTTGCCTCGTTGTCGCCATTGATTGCTGCCACGAATTTACCAGGGGTAGGCAAAATGTCGGGATCGATTAAAACTAAATCGCCCTCATTAAAAACGAGGGAGCATAGATTTTCCTTCAATTCGTAAATAAAAACGAATTTTCAGAGGCGATCACTGTGCTTGGGATCATCTCGTAACCGTCAAATCCCTCAAGAGAGCTAATATCCGTCCATAGTCCAGCTTGGACTGCGCTTAATAAAGGGTAGGCTCTCTGCTTTTCGATTTTCTCAATAGAGGCATTCTTGTCGCCATAAGTTAGCCATTCTTTTGTTACACCCAAAAAATCAGCCAATACATAAATATTTGCTTGAGTTGGTAATGTCTCTGCGTTGAACCATTTACTCACGTACTTTTGGCGTTATTTTCAGTATATCTGCAATGATTTTCCCTCTGCCTTTTTTTCTGGCAAGTTCTTTCTCTTACATGCAATGTCTAGCCGTGCGGCAAAAGTCCTGTTTAATTTTTTCTTCAGTAATCATTTTTCCACCCTTGAACCTTTGGTTCAATTATAAATAAAACTTGAAGTACTTTCAGTTCTAGTTTACAATGTACTTTAAGTTCATTTAAAGAGGTTATATATGAAAAGCTTAAAACATATTATTGACTCTTTGGGTGCAGCTAAAGTGGCAGATTTATGCGGTATTTCTGTGCGTGCAGTTTACAAATGGCGCACATCAAATTCTCTGCCAAGAACTGAATATACAGGTGAAACCAGATATTCAGAAATTCTATCTCAAGCCTTGGAAAACGTTATTTCTGCGGAAGAGATTAGGAACTTTAGTAATCCCATTAAGTCAGGTCCTGCGCTTAGCGCATGAATTTAATTTACCAATAGGCAAACGCAATGGCACGCAATGAATTAAACAAAGACGCAATGAAGATTGCGGATTTGATCTACAAGAAATCGTCCGAAAAAGACGAACAGGGAGATAGCAGAAAAGATTGGGATTGACCCAAGTAACCTTGGTAGATTCCAAACTAACTATCTCGAAATGGTGTGTGCTTATCTCGATGAAATTGGGTTAAGCGTACACGTAAAAGGGGAGACTTGCGTTATTCCGCAAGATGAACACAAGGCTTTAATCACTTTAGCAAAGAAAGCGATTGAAGAAATGGGGCAATAAAAAACCTCTGCGGTAACAGAGGTTAGTAATCAATCAATACGTATAGGAGTATTAAAAAGATGGAACTATTATCACCGATGATGAGAAAAAACTCAAGTGTTTTGACAATGAGCAGTAGAGAGATTGCCGACTTAGTTGAATCTCGCCACGATTCAGTGAAAAGAACCATTGAACGCTTACAAGACAAGGGGTTAATTCAACTTACACCAATGGTGGAAGTTAAAAAAATCATCTAGGTCAAGTTGTCACAGAGTACCAATTAATTAAACGTGATACCTATGTGGTAGTTGCTCAATTATCACCAGAGTTCACAGCTCGATTAGTTGATCGTTGGCAAGAGTTGGAAAATCAACAAATGCCACAAATCCCACAAATCCCACAAACCTTATCAGAGGCTTTAAGACTTGCAGCAGACCAAGCGGAACAAATCGAAAGACAAAATCTATTGCTTGAGCAACAACGCCCGAAAGTTGAATTTGTTCAGCGCTATGTAGAAGTTGGAACAACTAAATCACTTCGTGAGACAGCGAAAATTCTAAGAGTTCCAGAAAGAGCGATGATTGATTGCTTGGTCGATGACGGACTTTTTATTTAGACAATCTGGAAATCTTTTACCTTACCAAAAATACCACGCTAAAGGCTTGTTTGATGTGAAAACTGGCACAACCGAACACGGTCACAATTACACTCAAACACGAGTTACCAGTAAAGGAATTGAATATATCGCATCTCGTTATGCTTCGGAGTTGATGCAATGAGTGATTTTGTCGTTAATTCTTTCCAGTTACCTAATTCGGTCATTGATGAGTTATTGGCTGATTTAACGGGTGCGGAATTGAAATGTTACTTATACGTTTTTAAGAAAAACAAAGGGCTGGAACAAGGAAGAAGATGCCATTTCTGTGAGCCAGTTTATGAAAGTTACAGGGTTGAGCAATCGAAAAAGTTATTGATGCCTGTGAGCGACTTGTTGAATTAGGTTTACTTGAGCAAAAAAATCGGTTCAAAACAAAAATCAAAGTTTTCTCGGTAAAAGACTATAAAAACATCAAGTAGTGAAGAAAGTTCACTAGTGAAGAAAGTTCATAGCAGTAGTGAAGAAAGTTCACTTTCAGTAGTGAAGAAAGTTCACACACAAAAATAACAATATAAATAACACTACTAAAAAAATAACAATACTTCTTCGTCTGGAAAAAAATTTCCAGCCGAGAACGAAAAGCTAAAAAAAGAACGTTTTTTTCTGATGATGATTTAAAGGCTGCTGAATGGATATTTCACTTGATCAGAAAAACTCAATCCTAGTTTTAAAGAACCGAAATTTGAATCTTGGGCAAACGATATAAGACTTATGCGTGAAAGAGATAACCGCACCCACAAAGATATTTGCGAGTTATTCAAGTGGGCTAATCAAGATAGATTCTGGTCAGTAAACATTTTAAGTCCAGCAACTCTTCGTGCTAAATGGGATCAGCTCTCGATGAAACGCAATGCAGAAATGACAATGCCAGCACACAAAGAGACATTTCAAGAAAGAAACAGCACTAATTGGGGTACTGCTGAAAAAAATGGCGGAGGTGTTCTGATGTACCAATTAACAACACAACAATCAAGCCAAAGACAAGTGCCAGATCAAGTTCGTTTAATGATTGATCGCATCTTCACAAACTTAACTGCAAGCTGCCCGATTTTTGTTAAGCGTAAGCAGTGAACAGTTGGAAACGCTAAAGCAACAATGGGTATTAGGTTTTGCCGAAAAACGGGATTAAAAACATTTGAGCAAGTTAAACGTGGAATGGTCGCTGCAAGAGCTAAAGCAAACGGATATTTGCCAAGTGTTGGCGAGTTCATTTCTTGGTGTAATGACTACGACAATCACGAATTAGGATTACCAACATTGGAGGAATTGTCATCAAGACTTCAAAAAAATACTTTGGTTATGCGAAAAGAACCTTACAACTTCCCGTTCCGATCAAGAGCAGAGTATTACTTGCTAAAAAAACAATCTATGACGGTTACGGCAAAAAGAAATGGGAAGATTGCCAAAAGGCTATGCCAAAAATCCTTGCTGAAGTAGTTGATAAAGCTCGCACTGGTTTTGAATTTCCACAAATTCCAAAACTACTAGAGCAAAAGCCTAAAGTTATTCCGCCAGAAGTATCAAAAAACGGTGTAGCAAAGATTAAAGAGATTATGGGATTGCGTAAATGACAGAACAAAAATTTGATAAAGATACATGGCAAACACCTAAGTATGTGTTTAATTGGCTGAATGAGCGGTTTGATTTTGATGTTGACGGGTGCGCAAATGAATCTAACGCACTTTGTTTAAGTTGGATTGGTAAAGGTGGCCCGCTTGGTAGTGATTTTTTAGAGACAAAATCCCCTTACCCTTATCGTAACCTGCGGTTTTATGTCAATCCGCCTTATTCTGATGTGACCCCATTTTTGAAAGCTGCAAAAGAGTTAAGAGATAAGGGGCATTTAGTGGTGATGTTGCTCAACAACGATAAATCTACACAGTGGTATCAAAATCATATTCACAACGTGGCAAATGAAGTGATTGATATTACAGGTGGTCGAATTGCATTTATCCATCCAGTAACAGGTAAGGAAATCAAAGGCAACTCAAAAGGACAGATGATCGTAGTGTTTGACCCAGCTATGGAAGATTTTGTAATGCGGTCAGTTAGCCTTGATTTTGTTAAGAAAGTAGGTGGTTACGATGGAGCATAATTATCCTCGGATGTATTTAGTCAATGAGGCAATAAGAAATCGAGTTATCGAAACCATCTGCCAATTACCGATTAACGAATCAGATCCGCTAGTTGTTGAGATAAAAGTTAAAACCCGATCAATGGAGCAAAAACGATAAATTTCACGCAATGCTAGGTGATATCTCAAAACAGGCAACTTGGCAAGGCGATAAATACGATTTATACGGATGGAAAAAAATCTAATCGTTAGCAGTACACAATCGCAACAAAACAGCCGTACAAGCTAGTTACTGGCATTGAGGGCGAGCTAGTAAACATTAGAGAAAGAACCTCAAAAATGGGCGTTAAAAGAATGGCAAGCCTAATCGAATATACAACCGCATGGGGTGTTGAGAACGGTGTTAAGTTTAATGATGCGTGGAGGTTTTAAATGAGAGAAGAAATAGCCTTAGCAGTAGTTCTCTTTGTGGTTGCGTTTGTGATTATTTGTTTTATTGAGGGTGAGGACGATGAATGAGAAAGAGTTGAAGATTTTAATTATTGCTTATGCCTGCGTTGTTATAGGAACAATCTTAATCACTGGTAAATGGTGGTAATTATGAGCAAGCCTAAGGAATACAAATGCAAAGTCTGCGGTTGTTACTTTGTGAAAACAATAAGCTCAATGCAAAAGGTATGCTCACCTAAATGTGCGATAGCTTTATCAAAAGAGCAGGCAAGAAAGAAACGAGAGAAACAAGAAAAACAAGAGCGGTTAGAAACCAAAAAAAGAATGACCGCACTTAAACAAAAAATCAAAAGCCGCTCCGAGTGGCTAGATGATTTACAAAGCTGGGTAAATAAGTTTATCCGCTTAAGAGATAAAAACGAGCCTTGTATATCTTGCGGTCGTTATCATCAAGGGCAATATCACGCAGGACATTATCGAAGTCGTGGAGCTTGTCCGGAATTAAGATTTAACGAAGATAACATACACAAACAATGTTCCCCTTGTAATAACCAAAAGAGCGGAAACGCCATAGAGTACAGAATAAATCTAGTTAAAAAGATTGGTATTGAGCGAGTGGAATTTTTAGAACGACAAGACCATCCGCCATTAAAACTAACAATCGAAGAAATCAAAGAGCAAATTAAAATCTACAAGGCAAAAGTTAAGGAGCTTGAGAATGAGTTATAGCGTTGAGCGTATCTTAAGAAGATGGGGAAGTTGTTGGGGGCGTGACCGTATTGGCACAGAATATCCAAGCACAACAATTTCAATCCCTGTGCTGCCGACAGCGAGAAAGGCTTACATCAAGTTTTTGACTGATGATGAGTGCTTAAAAATCGAAAAGCAAATCATGAATCTACACGATGACGATTTATTGCAGTATCAAATTCTGATGGCTCTATATATCCAACAGGCAAGCGAAAGAGAAATCTGTAATGCTCTTAATATCTCGCCAGCTAAAATGTATAGGGAGCGTGCGCAAGGCGTGAGATTTTTAAAAGGCGCTTTCGTTGCAGCTAAAATTAAATTTATGTTCCTAGACTGAAACAAGATCCGAATAAGTCAAAAATGATTTGTTCGGGTTTTTATTTTGAGATATACATCACAATATTTAAAAGCTAATCTATATTAAAAATTAGCTAATTTATTAAAAACAATAAACAGGAGCCAAAAAAATGAAAAAAATTATTATTAACTGGGTTAGCTTGCGCATTATTGGTAGGTTGCTCTACTACTTTGCCTGTGTCTTCCTATACTCCACAAAACTACACCCGTTTTGCTGGTTCAGCAGAGATTGATAAGTTCCATTATCAACCGTACGAACAAGGCAAGGTTGCAAGCAACCAGATGCAAAAGTACTGCGCTGGGGAAAAATTTTTGTTTCTTCTGATGTAGCAGATTTAGCTCAACGAGGAACCGCTTTAGAATTGGAAAAAACAGGTATAACGCTTGGTAACTCTAATGTCAAACTATCTGGAACAGTAAAAAGAATTTAAAATGGATGATTTAGGGTATAGCGTTGATTGGACTTATATTATCAATTACACCCCTAACAGATAAAAAGAACTGCAGCGACATTATTAAGTAAAAGATTATTCTGCCGATAAGAAAAAAAGACAGGTAAGTTTGGATTACCAATCGATTATGCGAATGCTGCTAATGATATGATTTTATCTGGATATAATAAATTCATCACAGATCCTGATGTTAGAAAAGTTCTAGAGAAAAAAATAATTAATAAAAAGTGTTGACAGCTTGCAAGTAAAATTGTAGTATATAGTATAAGTTGCGGTTTTAGCGCATAGCGAACGCAAGATAAGTTTAGAAACAGCCCTGATCGGAAACGGTCGGGGTTTTTTATTATCAAAATTCGGCTCACTGGCACATCGTGGGCTTTTATTGCCCCGCAACAAATGGCGAGGTGGAGTATGAGAAAAATGCTAAAAAGACGCAGGAAATCAAAGCGTATTCTGGTCTGGCTTTGGTGCATTTTGGGCGATGTATACGCTGCAAGAGTGGCTAGCTATCTTCGGGCTTTTTAATTGGTTTAATTAGTGGCTTAGTCAATATGTACGCAAAGTTTGAAGAAAGTAAAGTTAGACAAAACGAAGAGCGCAGAGCGGATGAGCTTCACAAATTAAAGATGGAGCAATTAAAGCGAGGGTTAAGAGATGGTACTATCGAAGACTAGAGGTGCATTGGGTGCTTGCTCGGTTCTTGCCGTTGTCGGGATTATGTACGCTAACTTTAGTAATGAGATACGATTAAGTAGAGCTGGGGCGGAAATAATCGGTAATGCAGAGGGTTGTATGGCAACTCCATATAAATGCCCTGCTGATGTGTTGACTGTCGGTATTGGCTCAACAGAATACTCTGGGCAAAAGATAGAGCCTAAGAAGAAATACACAAACGAAGAAATTGCCTACCGGTGGAAGAATGACATTAAGCTCGCTGAATCGTGCGTAGATAAGTATGCCAACGGTAGAGCGCTACCTCAATCTGTGTTTGATGCTATGGTATCTGTTACGTTTAACAATGGGTGTGGCAATCTTAAAAACTCCACAATGTTCCGCTTGATGAGAAGTGGGAAGTATATTGACGGATGCAATCAGCTTTCACGCTGGGTTTATGCTGACGGGCGAAAGCTACAAGGCTTAATTAAACGCAGAGAAAAGGAAAGAACGTTATGTTTAGCAGATTTAAAAATCTACGCAATCTCATCGGTAGTATTAACAATTTTGGGTTTGTGCGGTTGGATTTGGCACCAATCAAATAATATAGATGAGCTAAGAGCCGAAAACCAAGTGCAAGCCCAAACCATTAAAAGCCAAGAGCAAGTCAATCAATCGCTAAAAGATACGATTGAGATAGAACGCCAAGCGGTAGAACAACAGAGAGTAATCCACGATGAAATCAAACAAGCAAGCCAAGATAAAATCCAAGCCGTTAGAAAGATTATTAAGACACAACCTTGTTATAGCACTCGTATTAACGATGACGCTATTGAGCGGTTGCACTAGCAAGGTTACAACAAAGACGGAATACATTTATCCGCCTCAAGCTTTCTTAGTGCCTTGCGTGAAAACTCCGTTTATGGGTAGTACATACGGTGAAGCAGTAGAGCATTTAATCACTGTGAAAGCAGAGCGAGATATGTGTGCTAGTCAAATCACAAACATTAACAAGTGGATTGAATCTACAAAGGATAAGAAATGAAAACTGGTGATGTTGTAAAACTCCGTAACGGAACATTATGCGATGTAGTTTATGAAACACAATTCGGTAAATGGTTATTAGTCGAAAAAGACTGAAACAGAAGAACCGCCATTTAGCCACTGGCATAATGCCAACGGTACATTCTATGCTGATGATGAAAGTCAATTAGATGTCATTGAGGTGATTGAATGATTGGTGGCGATAACTGTGGTTGAATGAATTGTGATTGTAAGGCTTACATCATAACAAAACAAACAAAGGTGAGTTGAATAGCTCGCCTTTTTTATTGGTGCCTATATGGGAAGAGAAAGCTGGCATTATCTGTATAACAGAAAGGCTTGGAAAGAATTAAGGCTTGACCACTTAGCAAAAAGAACCATTGTGTGTATTTTGTCAAAGAGAGGGAAAAACTAACACCTGCCACAGTAGTGGACCATATAACACCGCATAAGGGCAATCTAGATTTATTCTTTGATGACGGTAATCTCCAGTCGTTATGTAAGCTGCATCACGACAGTTCTAAACAAAAAGCTGAATCAAGGAATTTAAATCAAATTGGTTGCGATATAAATGGACTTCCGATTGATGAAGAACATCCGTTCAATAGGGGGAGGGGTGGGTAAAAAGTTCGGAGCAAACTCCAAAAAAACCGCCCCTGAAACTCTATTTTATCGCTAATACAGTTTTTTTCTAGTAAATTCACAACAAATTAAGAGGTAAAACCTATGAGTAGTCGCAAACTCCGAAGTGATAGCACTACGGCAAAGGTATTAGCCACAAAAGCAGCACAACAGACAATATCACCGCCTAAAAAGCTAACTAAGGCACAAATGAGATATTGGGAAAGTATCATTACAAGCCGAGCGGCGGATAGTTGGACACCGATTGATAAAGAACGAGCTGTTAAGTTGGCTAAATTGTACGTAGAGCTTGATGATTACGAAAATGAATTAGCCACAACAGCTAGACGATGGATTAAAACTGAAAACGGTGTAATGAAACAACATCCATTACATTACGTTATCGAGGATTTGTATAAACGTGAAATCCAAATGTGCCGTAGTTTACAAATTCATAGCCGAGCAACAAATGGCGAGAGCCGAGACCAAGTGAAAACCAATCAGCTTTACCAAGACGCTCGAAACGCTATTGATGATGACGATGGCTTAATTGCAACAAGGGTAATCAACTAATGACTAAGGCTGATAAAGTAATTGCATTTATTGAGCGGTACTGCTTTGTGCCAGAGGGTGCGTTAGTTGGTCAGCCGATTAAGTTGGAAGAATTCCAGTTGGACTTTATTCGTGGTGTTTACGACAACCATAACGGAACAAGTCACGGTATTTTGTCTATTGGTCGTAAAAACGGAAAAACAGCGTTAATTGCTTGTTTATTACTTGCTCATTTAGTTGGCCCAGTGGCAATTCAAAACAGTCAAATCGTAAGTGGCGCATTAAGCCGAGAACAGGCATCTTTAGTGTTTAATTTTGGCCGTAAAGATGATTCAGCTTAACCCTAAGCTAAGCAACATTATCTCGATTAAGCCAAGTGGCAAACGTTTGATTGGTTTACCAATGAATGTTGAATACCGAGCTTTAGCGGCTGATGGTCGAACCGCTCAAGGTTTATCCCCTGTGTTGGCTATCCTTGATGAAATAGGACAAATACAAGGACCACAATCCGCTTTCGTTGATGCAATCACTACTGCACAAGGTGCGCACAAAAACCCGTTATTACTATCAATTAGTACGCAGGCAGCAAATGATGGTGATTTACTCTCAATTTGGATTGATGACGCAAAAACAAGTAATGACCCTCATACAGTTTGCCACGTTTACAGTGCGGATAAAGATTTAAAAAAATCACTGACCCGAAAGCGTGGAAACAAGCAAATCCAGCGTTAGGCGTATTCCGTAGTGAGGACGATATAAGAAAGCTCGCTGATAAAGCTAATCGTATGCCAAGTTTCGAGAATACATTCCGAAATCTAAACTTAAATCAACGAGTAAGTACCGTTTCGACATTTGTCAGCATTGATGCTTGGAGAGAAAGCGGTGCGGAACAATCAAGCCCTAGCGGATTGACCGCTTATGGTGGCTTAGACTTATCGGCTCGCACTGACTTAACCTCTTTAGTTCTGACAACTAAAGACCCTGACGGAAAAATCAACGTTTACTCTTACTTTTGGACACCTGAAATAGGGTTGGAAGATAGGTCGAAACGAGACCGTTCACCATACGATGTATGGGCTAAGCAAGGATTTATTCGAACAACACCAAGTGCGACAGTTGATTATGCGTATGTTGTAAGGGATATAGCAGAGATACTTGCTGATTTTTGATATTGCTGCAATCGCATTTGACCGTTGGCGAATAGACATCTTTAAAAAAAGAGATGGAGGCACAGGGAATTAATCTTCCTTTAGTGCCTTTTGGGCAGGGTTTTAAGGATATGTCACCAGCTATCGACACTCTAGAGAGTGATTTGCTTAATGGCAACTTAAAGCACGGGATGAACCCAGTTCTAACTATGTGTGCAGCAAATGCAGTGATTACAAAAGACCCAGCAGGAAATCGAAAATTTGAAAAACACAAGGCAACAGGGCGTATTGATGGAATGGTTGCTTTGGCAATGGCTAGGGGTATTTCTGAAATAAGTGAAACACCTCAAGATATAGACGACTTTTTACAGGATATTATTATCGGATGAACGGAGAAAAATGATAAAGGCTGGTGGGGGGCGATTTTACGACCGCTTATTTGGTGGTGGTAAGCGTTTAGATAAAGGCTCAACGGTCGATCCATTTGTAAGCCAATCAACCGGCACTGGTGAACAGGTGGATGCTGAAAAGGCGCTTAAATTAAGTGCGGTATGGGCCTGTGTACGATTGAGAAGTCAAACATCTTCATCATTGCCATTACACCTTAAAGACTTTGAGCGAAAAAAATAGCAAGAAGTCACCCACTATACAAAGCTTATCCATGATGCACCAAATGCAGATATGTGTGCCAGTGAGTTTTGGCAGGCAATCGTTGCTAATATTGATTTATGGGGTAACTCATACAGCCGCATTAATCGCTTAAATGGTCGAATTGTATCGCTTGATATTCTCGACCCTCAATACATGACGGTTAAACGCAAGGATAGCGGTGAGATTGTTTATATTTATACAAAAAACAATGTAGATAGTGGTGAGTATGGCGAGGCTGAAATACTACATTTCAAAGACTTTTCACTCGATGGATTGATCGGATTATCTCCTATCAGCTATCTAGCTAATGTAATGGGCTTGCAGATTGCAGCGAACAACGCAGCAGGCAAAGCATTTAAAAACAACTTAAAAGCTGGTGGATTCTTAAAAACTGGCGATAGAGTGTTAAATGCCGAACAGCGTGATTTAGTTCGCAAGGCTTTAAATGAGTATGGGCAACCAGAAAACGCTGGAAAAATGGATGGTTCTTGAAGCTGGCATGGAGCCAGCCAATATGTCAGGGGCTTGGATTAATCCGCAAGATGCTCAATTACTTGAAAGTAGATATTTCGGCATTGAAGAAATCTGTCGAGCATTTGGCGTACCGCCTCAATTAATTCACAGCACTGACAAATCCTCATCGTGGGCATCCAGTGCTGAACAGATTAACCAGAATTTTCTCACTTATTCATTAGGGTCCAACATTAAAACGCATTGAGCAAACAATAGCGAGAAAGCTATTAACACCAGAAGAACGTGAGAAATATTACCCGATTTTCAGTGTTGAGGGCTTATTAAGAGCGGACAGCGCAGGGCGAGCAAGTTTTTACACCGCTTTGCTACAAAATGGCGTAATGACACGAAACGAAGTGCGAGCATTGGAAAAATCTACCAGCTATTGATGGCGCAGACCAATTAACAGTGCAGTTAAATCTAACATCTATCGATAAGGTGGGAGCGGATGACAAAGACAAAGACTAAAGATTTATTATTTAAAGCAGAAGCTGTTCGAGAGGACGGCTTTTTTTCTGGCTACTGTAACGTGTTCGATGTTACTGATAGCTATGACGAAGTAGTTAAAAAAGGTGCTTTCATCGAAAGCATCAAAGGCTGGAATGCACAAAGCAAAATGCCTCCAGTGTTATGGAATCACGACCGCAATCAACCGATTGGCGTATGGACTCAACTCAAGGAAGATGAACGTGGTTTATATGGCGAGGGGCGATTATTAATTAATGATGTGGCTCGAGCTAAAGAAATCCACGCATTAATGATGGTTGGAGCGATTGACGGGCTTTCTATTGGATACAAGCTCAATAAATGGATGTACAACGAAAAAAAGATGATGTTCTGGAGCTTTTTAGAGATTGATTTAAAAGAAATCTCAATCGTTACATTCCCAGCAAACGAAGAAAGCCGTGTTGAAGTGGTTAAATCCGCTTTTAGCTAAAGGCAGCCTACCAACATTACCAGAATTTGAGAAAGCCTTGAGAGATTTAGGGTTTTCCAAACAACAAGCCACAACCATTGCCAGTTATGGCTTGAGAAAACTTATTCAGGGTGAGCCTGAAAGCCAAATTGGCAACGCATTAAATATCCTTAAATCTATCAATGGAGACTAATATATGTCACAAGAAAATATTGAGTTACTCGCCACCGAGTTCAAAAAAGCAACTGAACAGGTAAAGGGTCTTGGTGAAGAATTACAAGGCAAAATGGCGAACAATGAAAAAGGCTTAGACGACTTGAAAGGTCGTGTAGATGAAGCCTTAACCGCTATGAACAGTGCGAAAAGTCGCTTAGACGAGTTAGAGCAAAAAGCAACTCGTCGTGGACATGGCGTAGAGCAAGAAAAATCAATCGCTCAACGCTTAGTCGATACAGATGGCTATAAATCATTTGCAGCAGACCCACGCTCTGGCAAATCAGCAAAATTAAGCTTAAAAGCAACCATTACAAGCCTGACTACCGATGCAGCAGGTTCAGCAGGTTCAGCAGTTGCTCCAATGCGTTTAACTGGCATTGTAACACCTCCACAACGCCCATTAACTGTGCGTGATTTGTTAATGCAAGGCACTACTGATAGTAATGCAATCACCTATGTTCGTGAAAAATTATTCACCAACAATGCGGCGGCTCAAGCATCAGAGGGTGCGAAAAAAGCACAATCTGATTTACAACTTGAAGAAGTAACCGTTGGTGTTAAAACATTAGCACATTACGTTAAAGCATCTCGTCAAATCTTAGACGATGCAGCAATGTTAGAAAGCTACATTAATGGTCGTTTAGCTTACGGCTTAAAATTAGTCGAAGATAAACAATTATTAAACGGTGACGGCTCTGCTGGCGGTTTGCAAGGTTTAAGTCAAGTTGCTCAAGCGTTCGCTGATAAAGCAACATTGAAAAACTACACAATCATCGACCAATTACGTTTAGCTCAATTACAAGTAGCGTTATCTGATTACCCAGCAAACGGCTTTGTGTTAAACCCTATCGACTGGGCAAAAATTGAGTTAGAGAAAGACGGTCAAGGTCGCCATATCATCGGTAATCCGCAAAGCTTAGCACAACCGACATTATGGGGTATTCCAGTGGTACAAACTCAAGCAATTACCGCTGGTGACTTCTTGACTGGTGCGTTCGATATGGGCGCTCAAATCTTCGACCGTCAACAATTAGGCGTTGCGGTATCAACCGAGAACGAAGATGACTTCGTGAAAAACTTAGTCACAATCCTTTGTGAAGAGCGTTTGGCGTTAGCTATCTACCGTCCAGAAGCCTTTGTTAAAGGCAAATTACTCGCTAAATAATCAATCCTAGCCCCTTAATTGGGGCTTTCTTTTGGGGCTTATATGTTAATCACACTAGACTTAATCAAACAGCATTGCCGCATTGATAGCGATGATGAGGATGAATTGCTCGAATTATACGAGAGTGCAGCACAGCAACACATCGAAAATCAGTTAGATCGCAAGTTATTTGCTAGCGAAGTGCCTGACGATGTTGCGAATGGCTTAGTCATCAATTCCGCAATTAAACAAGCAATGTTAATGACGATTGCTCACTGGTATGAACATCGTGAGAGTGTAGTGCTTGGCGTAGTTTCAAAAAGAGATTGAAGAGGGTACTTGGCGACTAATTCAGCCATATCGAATTATGGGGGTGTAGATGGAAATCGGAAGATTACGACATCGAATTACATTAATGCGACAAGTCAATGAGATTAATGACTATGGAGCTACCATAACGAAGTGGAAATCTATTACAACTGTTTGGGCAGAAGTAAAGCCTTTATCTGGCCGAGAATACTTTTCAGCTCAGCAAGTGCAATCAGAAATCACTACGCAGATATGGCTACGTCATCTAGACGGTATTAAGCCGTCAATGAGGGTTAAGTTCGGTAAACGTTTTTTTAGAAATTGTTTCCGTGCTTAACACCCAAGAACGCAACGTATCTCTACAATTAATGTGTAAAGAGGCAGTTGATGGGTAATGTTAAGGTTGATGGTTTATCTCAAATACACAAAGCTTTGAGTGAGCTTGGTCGTAAGGTCTCTAATAAGATTGCAGTTAAAGCGATGAGAGAGGGCGGAAAGATTGTGCGAGAGCAAGCAAGACAAAATGCACCTGTTCTTTCCCAAAGTACGCCATATAGACGAGCTGGCACGCTCAAAAAAGCGATTAAAAGCAGCACGAAAGTCTTAAAAAAACGGCAAAAATCGGCACTGTAGTAAGAGTTAAGACACTTACGACCAAGCAGATCGAAACTTTTAAGGTCAGAAGTGGCAAGAAAGGGGCGCTTAACCCTAAAGACCCATATTACTGGAGATTTTTAGAGTTTGGCACTTCAAAAATGCCAGCTAAGCCATTTATGAGGCCGGCATTTGAGCAGTCTAAAGAAAAGGCTGCGACAGAAATCATCAAAACGTTAAAAGATGGAATTGAGAGCGAGGCAGGGAAATGATACAGCAAGACATTTTTAAGGCTTTAGCGCCACTTGTTGAAAATCGGTGTTTTTACGGATTTATTCCAGACACCAATAAGAAATTCCCCGTCATCGTCTATCAATTCATCAATATTTCGCCAAATTCTGCTTTAGTAGATGGTGATTTAGATGATTTTATGGTGCAAATCGACATTTATAGCCCAAATCCCGATGACGTAATGGCGTTAAGGAAACCTATTTTTAGTGCGTTAGAGCAAAAATTTGACTATGCGGAGCGTAGCAATGACTTGTCAGACTATGAGCCTGATACAAAACTACACCGCAGAACAATCAATTACCAAATTGCTTATGGAGAATAACAATGGCAACACAAACTACTCCTTTTCAGGGGACTAAGTTCTACTTAGGCGTTGGCTACGATACAGAAAAAGCTATTTCAAACTGTACTGTTACACCAAACGCCACAATCACCGCAACGGGCAACGGTTTAAAAGCTGGTGATTTTATCCGAATCACAGGCTTAGGCGCATTAGATGGCTGTTATCCAGTGAAATCTGTTTCTACTGATACCGTAACTCTTGCCGATGAAGTGGATTGGAAAGGTTTTGATAAACCGACAGACTTTGCTAAAGCTAAAGTTTCAAAAATCCAATTATCAGCAATTTCTGTGCGATTAAACAGATTGACGGTGACGGTGATACATTAGGTGAAACAGACATCACCACAATGTGTTCAGAGGGTACGGAAACAGAAGCAGGCGAAATTGAATACGGTTCAATTAAGCTCTCTTTCTACTACGCACCAGCTACAACAATGCAGCAGGATTTACGCAAAAAATTCTACAATAAAGAAACATTCCCTTGGTTGATGATTCTTAAAAACGGCCAAGGTGCTTTATATGGCACAGGTTTTATTCAAACATCACCTAACTTCAGCGGTGAAGTAAAAGGCAAGTTTGAATCTGGTGTAACCATTAAAAAAGCAAAACGTGATTACTTATTACCAGTAACAGCGTAATCAATAAGACCGAGAGTTAATCCTCTCGGTTTTTCTTTTCTAAGGCGGAACGAATGAATTTAAGAGATAAGCTTTTATCACACAAACCAAAAAGTTAAACCAGTCGAGATTTTAGGTGATACCTATTACATCCGAGAGTTTACCGTTGGCGAAATGAATAAAAGCCTTATACGGACAACAGCAAGAATTAGTCCGCATTGCTGAAAGTCAAGGTATTACGCTTGATTTTAGCGATGAAGATGCATTAACCGAGCAATTAGCGAAAGTTTACGACAAGCACAAATTAACTCGCACAATCGCAATGCGTTTATGCGATGAAAAACGGTGTAAACCTATTTAATGCCGAAGATGAAAACGATTTAGAGCAATTAGCGCAGTTAGACAAAGCGGTTATTGAGCAACTTAATCAAGCCATTATGGACGGTGAACCAAAAAACTCACCAGCCGAAGAAAGTTCCAAATAAACCTGTCACTTTCTCTCGGGAAAACGCTAGAAGAAATTGAGCAGATGCCTGAAAGTCATTTACAGGAATACCGTCTATTTTACGAAGAACAACCGTTTGGATTATGGCGTGATGATTACCGCTCGGCTCAAATTTCGCACGTTTTAGCAATGGTTAATCGTGATCCGAAAGGCAAACCGCCAGAGCTATCAGATTTTATGCCTTTCTATAAAGAGCGAAAGGAAGAGGAATTTGATGACGGTTCTGCTGAATACTTAGCAAATAGATAACTGGAGTAAAAAAATGGCAGGCTCATTAGGACACTTAAATATTCAACTTGAGTTAGATCAGGTTAAATTCCAAAGTGGTATCAACAACGCACAAGGCAGAGTCAAACACTTTACTGATACCACTACCAAACAATTAAACAATATTGAGCGTTCAATGAATTCGCTCAATCGTGTATCTGCAAACCTTTTTCAAGGCTGGTATAGCTGGTTTTGGTGTAAATCAATTAAAAAGGTTTTGCCGATGGATATACAGAAATTCAAAAATAAACTTCGATTAGTCGAAAGTGCGTCAATTAGTAGTTCTAAAGGCTTAAACAACGTTTTTTTGATATTGCGTTAAAAACCAACCAAAGCATTAATGCGACTTCGGGAGTTTATCAGCGATTTGCTCAAAATGCCGAAACGTTAAAAATTAGTCAAACACAGATTGCTAGTTTAACAGAAACAGTATCAAAAGCCGTTGCGGTATCTGGTGCAAGTGCTGGTGCAGCCGATGCAGCATTGACACAGTTTGGACAAGCTCTCGGGAGTGGTATTTTACGGGGTGATGAATTCAACTCCGTAATGGAGCAGACCCCTGCGTTAGCTAAAGCGATTGCGACAGGTTTAGGTGTTACCACTGGCGAACTTCGCAATATGGCGAAAGAGGGCAAACTAACGATGGATGTCCTTGTTCCAGCATTAGAACGAGCCAAAGAATCCGTTGACGACCAGTTTAACACTCGAATCCTTACTATTTCCGCAGCCTTTGAGAATCTAAACACCTCAGCCATTAAATGGATTGGTGAATTAGACAAATCAACAGGAGCGAGTGAGGCATTTGCTAAGGCAATCAACGAAATCGCCAATCACTTAACCGTAGTGGCGAGCCTTGCAGCAGGTGCAGGTGTAATTTGGAGTGTTGGAAAAATCCGCACTTGGATTGCAGCAAGTATTCAAGCCTCTGCCGCTATGTCAGCTCAAGCCGCAGCAACGAGAAATCTCACTGCCGCACAACAAGCTTTAACCGCAACAGGAAAAGGGCTTGGCGGTGCATTGGGTTTTGTTGGTGGCCCACTTGGATTATTAACTCTCGGCTTGTCAGCAGGTGTTGGTGTATTTCTTGATTATCAACAAAAAACCGAATCTGCTCGACAAGAATTACTTTCTTTTGCTGATGGTTTAGATGTAACGACTGGCAAATTAGCTAATACATCAGCCGCAGTCCTTGACGGAATGAAAGCTAAATTAGAGCAATCCATTGCCGCTCAAAAGGACGAAATTAAGCGATTAGCGGAAGAATACGAGAAACTCAACAGAATCGTTGAGCAAGGCAAACAAATCGCACAGCAAAGCGGAAAAGCGGAAGATTCGGCATATTTACAGGCGTTAGCAAAAGCAAGCCAAGATTTAGCTATCAAAAAAGCTGAATTGGCAAAAGCTAACGAAAAACTAACCAAGTCAGAAGATGACTTGAAAACAATCATCGGTCAAGTTCCTGTTGCTGAATTTCACGATAAATTAAGAAGCCTATTGCCAACGCTAGATACCTCCAAAGTCAGCATTGATTCAATCGGTTTTTCTCTCGATGATTTAAACCGTATTTTCCCAAGTGCTGAAAGCGGTGCTGCATCTGTTACAAGTGCAGTTGAGCGAATGGGTGCGATGGCTATCTTGGTTGCGAGTCAGTTTAATGCTCTAGGGTTTTAGTGTTCAAAAACGCTTTAAGTGATAAGGCGACTAAGTTAATCGAGCGAAACAATCGCCAAATTGCGATTAATAAAGAGACCGATCCAACCAAGAAACGCAAACTTCAAGCGGAAGATTATGCGTTAAGTCAAGGCTTTTGAAGCTGGCTCTGCCGACCAAAAAAAGCGGTTGCTGCAAACTACGAAAAAAATTTCTCGAGTCACAAAAACATTGGCAAAGGCAGTAAAGGCGGTTCGTCAAGAAAATCAAAATCTAGCAAATCTTCCGGTGGTGGCTCTAAAGTTGATTATGTGAAACAGTACACTGACCAACTAAGCGAAATGGAGCGCAGACTGTCAGAAATTCGAGCAAATGCGCAAGATATTTCTGTATTCGGGCAGGTTAGTCAGTATCAAGAGTTAAATAAAAATTACTCAAGACATCGCAGCGAATGGCGAGAAATACGCTCATTTCGGTGCAGATGGTTTAGCTAAAGCTTAAAGATATGGCCGCTCAAATTGATGCCGCACAACAAAGTGTAGCTATCGCACAATTTACCTATGATAACGGTGAAAAACTGCGAGAAATGCAGTTTGAGATTGAGCTGCTTGGTAAAACAAGAAAAGAGCAAGAATTACTCCGATACAATCATCAATTAGATATTGATGCAGCTCGTCTGAAAGTTGGAATGTCGAAAGAGAACATTGCTACGCTTGATGAGGAAATTGCAAAAACTTAAAAGAGCGAATGGCGGTTATTAAAGAAACCGAAAAATCAACGCAAATCGAATCCAATCGCAGGGATTAAAGATGGTATAAACCAAATCCAAGACAGTTTTGGTGATATGGCTGCGAATATGTCGCAGGTTACTCAAAATGCCTTCAATGGTATGGCTGACGCTTTGACTGATTTTGTGATGACTGGTAAAGCTGATTTCCGTTCGCTTGCTCAATCAATTTTGAGAGACCTTTCATCAATGATTATCAAGATGATGATTTTTAACTCATTGAAAGCGGCTTTTGGTGGAACTGCATTTGGTAATTTCTTGGGCTTTTCTGGTGGTGGTTACGTTGGTGGGTTTGCTAGCGGTGGTTACACTGGCGATGGTGGTAAATATCAACCAGCAGGTGTAGTTCATCGTGGCGAATATGTTATCACTAAAGAGGCAACATCAAGATTAGGGGTTGGCTTCCTTAATCACCTGAATTACGGTCGTGGTTATGCTAACGGTGGTTCGGTAGGCTCTATTCCGTCAACTGGCTATAAGCCTATGGCTGGCGGAAGTATTTCCGTCAAAGTAATCAATAATGGTGAGCCAGTCAATGCCAACGTTGAGAAAAAGACAGCGTAATGGCGAAACCGAAATCACAGTAGAGTTAATTCGTCAGATAGCAAGAAGTGAAACAAATGGCATTATTTCAAATAATATGCGTTCTGGTGGCGTGTTTGCTTAGGGGTAAATATGGAAACATTTAAATGGTGCGTTAGACCAGAATTTCAGATTGATAGTGAACCTAAAAGTAAACTCGATTGAATTTGGCGATGGGTACACTCAACGACAATTACAAAGGGATTAACAGTTTACTCCGTTCTTATTCTATTGAGGTTAAGGTTAAAAAAACAAAGACCGCCTAGAAGTGGATGAATTCTTCAAAAAGACACAAAGGAATTCATCCTTTTCTTTTTAAAGACCCATTTACTGGTAAAAAAACATCAAGGTTATTTGCAGTAAATGGTATGCGAAGATGGGCTTAAACTTCACTGAGTTTACTTGTAGTTTTGTTGAGGTGCCGTAATGCCACAAGCAATTAGTAATCAATTCAAACTAGACCTAGCCAAGTTAGAGCAAAATGCACTCATTGAGCTGTTTGAGGTGGATTTAAGACAGCTACGAGATAGTGATGGAATTAGCGGTGAGCTTTACCGCTTTTTACGCTGGCACTAACGAAAAAAATCACAACCCATTGTATGGCAAGGAAAGACTTATCAGCCTTTTGGCGTTAAAAGCAGATGGCTTTTGAGTTATCAGGTAATGGTCCAAGTAATCGACCAACATTAACGATTGGGAATGTAGATGGATTTGTTACTGCACTCTGTAATCGTTTCGATCAGTGTTTAGGGTGGCATCGTTAGACGAAGATTAGTCTATATGCACTACCTTGATGCGGTCAATTTCGAGGGTGGTAATAAGCAGGCTGACCCGTCGCAGGAAGCATTGAGTTATTTCTTGATTGAACAATTATCTTCACTCAACCGAAGCATTGCTCAATTTACTCTAGCTTTACCGTCAGAAACTGACAGTGCATTAATTGGCGCAAGAATGATTACAACGACTTGTAGCTGGTTATACAGAAGCGTTGAGTGCGGTTATACAGGCAAGGCAGTGGCAGATGAAAAAGACCAACCTACAACCGACCCACAAAAAGGATAAGTGCAGTGGTTTATTGACTGGCTGCAAGCTAAGAAACAACACGCAAAAACTATGGCGGATTTGTCAGTGTTGATAAATTGGGGTAGTAAATGGACGGTAAGTTACACAACGAGATAATCAAATACTCAAAATCAAAAGAACCACAGGAAAGCTGTGGTTTTGTTGTTTTAGTAGGTAATGAAAAAAAGTCTTTATACCTTGTGAAAACGTATCAGAAGATAAAGAGAACCACTTTGAAATTTCGCCAGAAGATTACATCAATGCAACAGAGAAAGGCGAGATTGTGGCATTGGTTCATTCTCACCCACAAGGTGAGCCAAAGTTATCCCAAGCCGATTTACAAACGCAGCTATATAGCCAGTTAGATTTTTTTGGCTAGTTTGCGATGAGAAAATCCACATTTTCCCAAAAATTCCATTCCTAATCGGTCGTGAATTTAATCATGGTGAAATGGACTGTTACACGCTATTCAGAGATTTTTTTATCGGTTATCCGGTCGTGAATTTCCTGATTTCGAACGGCAAGAATACTGGTGGGAAGATGGTTTCGATCTTTACTTGGATAATATGGGAAAAACACGGATTTGAGCAAGTTAGTGAGCCACAGATTGGCGATGTGATTTTAATCAGTATTGGCTCAGATGTGCCTAATCACGCTGCGATTTATGTAGGTAATCAGATGGTATTGCATCACGCACCAAAACGACTATCTAAGCGTGATTTGTACGATGGTTATTGGCTCAAGCACACTCACAGCATTTGGAGACACAGAGAATGGTTAACGTTAGATTTTACGGCAGCCTTAAACAGTTTGGATCTGAATTTAATCTAGACTGCAAGACTCCTGCCGAAGTGGTACACGCTCTAACCAGTCAAATCCCAAAGCTAAGACAATTTATTCAGCAGGGATTATTTACTGTAAGAGTGGGGCGAGAGTATCTAGATAGTCGCTATTTAGAGCAAGGCTTAAGCCAAAAGCTAAAAGACGATGCGACAGTACACTTCACTCCAACACTAAAAGGCTCAAAGCGTGGCGGTTTGCGTAGAGTAATTGCTGGTGCGGCAATCGTTGCTGGTGCGTTAGCGTTAGGCCCGTTAGGGCTTGGTGTTCTTGGTTCGACTTCCGCAATGATGATTGGGGGATTGGGTGCATCAATGTTGCTTGGCGGTGTGGCTCAAATGCTCACAAAAAAATGCCAACGATGAGAGGTGTAACTCAGACTGGAGCAATTAAGCCTGAAAGCATAAAAAGCAGGCAAGAAGAAAAAGAGAAAAAGCAATCAACAAGCTTTTCAAACCTCTCGAATATGGTGGCGCAAGGTAAATCTATGCCTCTCGCTTACGGATTGATTAGAACTGGCACTCTTGTAATCTCTCAAGGTGTTGAAACTATGGATGTAGATAGAGAGCCAACTGTATCTACCGCGGAAGATACCAATAAACTAACCGCTAGCGACACTGTTAACACTGGCAACACTGGAATCGGTGATTTAAACAGACACCGAGATAAAAATGGAAAGATCTATCCTTGGATAGCAGCGCGGAGGGGTGGAAATGGGTAAAGGAAGCAGAAGAGGCGGTGGCAGTCCTAGCCCTAGCACTGGCACTGTACTCAGTCCTGAAGCTAACATTGGAAGCGGTGCAGGTAGTGTACATACACCGGTTGAGGCGAAGGAAACAAGCCGAAGCAAGCAGTTAATCAAAATTGTTGAAGTTATTTCTGAGGGTGAAGTGGCTGGTTTAGCGGACGGAATGAAGTCCGTCTATTTAGACAATACGCCAGTTCAAAATAAAAATGGCTCATTCAACTTTAAAAATGTGTCATTACAAGGACGAATTGGCGGACAGGTTCAAGATGTGCTTAGTGGATTTAGTGCGTCAGAAAAAGAAGTATCTGTATCAGCGCAGGTTCGCAGAAATCTACCTATAACAAGAACTATTACAGATAGTAAAGTCTCTAGGTTAAGGTTCACCGTTGGTGTTCAAGCTCTATCTAAAATGGAGGATAATGGGGATATTAATGGCTCACAAGTTAATCTAGTTATTACCATTGGAAGTAAGTCTTACCCTGTAACTATTGTTGGTAAATATAGCTCTCAATACCTCCAACAGCACACATTTGGGGATTTGCCGCCTGTTCCATTTACTATTAAGGTTGAGCGGTTAACCGAAGATAGTAACTCTCAAAGACTTCAAAAATAACACATTATGGTCTAGTTATACAGAAGTTATTGATACAGTATTCACCTATCCAAACACCGCATTGGTTGGCGTTAAGTTTGACTCGGAGTATTTCAGCAACCTCCCGACACGAACCTATGACATTATGGGGATTAAAGTCAAAATCCCTAGTAACTACAATCCTAGAACAAGACAATATTCTGGTGTTTGGGATGGCACATTTAAAATAGATTGGACGGATAATCCTGCTTGGGTTTTATATGATGTCGTTACAAACAAACGTTACGGATTGGGTAATAGATTAGGCGAGTTCGGAGCTGATAAATGGACTTTTATACCAAGTCGCTCAATATTGCGACCAGCTCGTCCCAGATGGTTTCGGTGGGAAAAGAGCCTAGATTTACCTGTAATGCGTGGCTAACAGAACAACGCTCTGCGTATGATGTGATTAATGATATCTGTTCAATCTTCCGAGCTATGCCAGTCTGGAATGGTCAGCAATTAACGGTAGTAATGGATCGACCTTATGACCCTGTTTGGACTTACACAAACGCGAACGTAGAGAACGGGGAATTTAACTACACATTTTCAGCCAAGAAAGCTCGCCATAATGCCATTCAAGTTGAGTATGTTGATAAAAACAGCTCATACGAAAGAATGATTGAGTATGTTTCTGACGATGAATCTATTCGCAAGAATGGGTTGAACGTTAAGAAATCACCGCCTTTGGTTGTACATCTAGAGGTCAAGCACATCGAACAGGATTGTGGTTACTTCAGACTGAAAAACTGGAAACCAAGACCGTTACCTTTACTGTTGGCACAGAGGGATTAATGCATATCCCCGGTGACATCATTAGAGTGTCAGATACGTATTACGCTGGCACAAACATTGGTGGTCGAGTTTTATCAGTTAATGGTAAGAAAGTCACTTTAGATAGAGAAATTTCTGTCAATGGTAATAGTTACTTTAGTTACATCAACCAAAATGCTAAACATCAAGACATTAAGATTATCTCTGCGAAAGGTGCAGAGGTTATTTTAGACCAAATCCCTGCTGGATTAGAGGCTTATGGTGTATGGTCGCTATCCACTCAACAGGTAACAAGTCAATTATTTAAGGCTTTAACCGTTAAAGAGGAAGCAAAAGGCAAATATACCATTACAGCCTTACAGCACGAACCTCAAAAAGAAGCGATTGTTGATAATGGTGCGAAGTTCGAACCTAGAGCAACTTCAATTCTAAGTGTTCCGCAGATTAGTAATATCAATGTTAATGTTAATCAAGATGGCAGTGTTAGCTTCTCAACCGATATTACGGGGGGGAGCGGATTGGTCAAATACGACATCAAAATCTACAAAGACGGTGCTTTATATGATGTTCGTTTAGGACAATCATCACCCAATGTTAGCTTTGATGATTTTGAGAATGGCGAATACACCATTGTCATTCAAGTTAAGAGTGAAAGCGGTGAGTTATTAAGCGAGAGAACTCAAACATTCGTTATTGATAAACCTCCAGCGCCGACAGGTGTAAGAGTTACTGGTGGACTAGGTAATATCACAATCGAGTGGGATTGGATTAATGATGCCACAGCGACAGAGATTTACGTCAGCGAAACCGATGATATAAAAACCGCTAGACTGCTGGCCAAAGTAAATTCTAGAGTTTACACGCACGAAGTCGGAGCTAATCAGGTTAGGTACTATTGGCTAAGACATACCAGAGGCGTGAATGTTGGTCCATTTAACCAAATGACTGGCATTCGTGGCGAAAGCTCGGTTGATATTGATGCGGAATTAGAGGTTTTAAACAAAAAAACTATCTCAAAAATATCGTTGATGAAGTAATTGACACGGCTTTACCAGCTCGAAACCTTGACTTAATTAAAACGGTTAGTGGTTTAAATACTGATGAATATCAAGGTCACAAGCAAGTTTACAATACCGCAGACGGTAAACTTTATACGTGGAACGGTAGTAAATACCTTGAGAATGGCATTGATGCAAGTGGAGTTCGCATTAAAACAACGCAATTAGTTGGCACTCTACAAGCCGACCAAATTGGTGCGAACACAATCGGAGCTGGTGCGTTGCAGGCTGGAGCGGTACGAGCAGAACACATGGCGGCAGGTCAAATCACTGCTGATAAGTTAGCGATTGGACTTGGTGGCAATCTACTTTACAACCCTGTATTTTTCCCAGACAACAACGGAAAGCCGTTTGGGTGGAAAGATCTTCAAACACTAAACGGGGATTTCTCGATTGGTGAATTTAGGTTAGATCACGAAAATAGTGGCTTCAATGGTGACTTCTTCGCTGGAGTTGATGCTAATACAGACCGATGTGTGAACTGGTTGAATACAGGGACAGGTAACGATGCGTGGGCTGTAAGCATTTATCAAGATGTTAAGCTAATTCCGAATAAAAAAACTATATATTCTCATTCTATTCTGCTGTACACGGCGGCAGACCAGAAACAGAAATATACGCAATGAATAGTAGCGGTGGATATATAGGTAGGTTAAATGCAACAGGTTCAGTAATTCCTAGTGATGGCTCTCAAGGCAATGGGTATCACGGGCTTGTTAATATGCCTAGATATTATTCAAAATTCACCGCTCCTGAAAGTGGATTTGTAAGGCTTATTATTGCAAGTCGTGGAAAAGGATTACAGCGTTTACTCCTAATGAGAGCGATGCTTGAGGAATGTACTCAATACGCAACTCACCCTAGTCCGTGGCAAAACGCAGGTGTAACAGCTATTCACGGTGGATCGATTGTCACTAACTCAATCACCGCTCAGCAAATGGCGGCTGATAGTATCACCTCAAACAAGATTGCCACTGGTGCAGTAGCCGCGAAACATATTGCTGTTGGTAGTATCGGAGCTGACCATATTGCAACACGGTCATTAACCTCTGATAAGTTAAATGTGAATAGCCTGTCTGCTATTAGTTCGGATATTGGACGAATTACAGCAGGAACAATCACAGGTACGAGCATCAGTGGTAATACCATAAACGGTAATACCATAAACGGTAACAACATCAGCGGTAATAATATCAATGGTAATAATATCTCTGGTGGCACAATTACAGGAGCAACCATTAATGGTAACAACATTAATGGTAATAATATCTCTGGAGGCACAATCAGTGGTACAACAATTAGCGGTACAACCGTAAACGGTGGTTCTGTTAAAGGTTCGGTAATTGAGGGTGGAACGATACGAGGTGCGAGATTAGAGGGTGTAACTGGTAAATTCACGGGATCGCTTGAGGTTAATCAGTTAATCGGTGGTAATTTGTGTGAAACGTTTATTGCCAATGTTGATGATGGCATTAATGGTGACTTTTTATACTGCCATAATACACTTTAATCCATCTCCAGTTAGACGAGTTGTCTTTATCGTTAATTCGTCAATATCATTCTTTATCGATGCTAATCAGTACTCATACTTATTATTATAAAGTGTTTAAGAAAGGCAACCCACCGACAGAGGTTTTCACTAATTATGGCACTCAACTTAAAATATGCTTGACTGCATACGTAGCATCAAACACAACAACAATGTATCAATAAACGGAGTAAATATGACAACATTCAATAAGATCCTGAACCCGATGTACTCAGCTATTGCTGCGTACTCAAAACAAGAAGATGGCTCAATCAACGCCAAGTACGTATTAGGCACTGGTGAAGATAGTGACGGTTCTGTGACTAATTTTGTACCCATAATATCTGATTACAAATGGATTGATGCAGTAGCAGCTAAAAGAGCTAATGAAAAAGCCATTAACCAAAGAGGATATTGGCAAAACGACAGAGCAAATTGATTTAGAACGGATTTATGCCTACCTGAAAGAAAACGGTCAAATCGTAATCTAATTAACCTTAACTAAAATCAACCGCACTTTGAGCAATCATCGTGCGGTTTTTTTATTGGAGCAAAAATGGAAAACATTGAGCTAGAAACAGTGCGTGGTGATGATGACGGGTGGACTTTTGAAATCCTAGAAGATGACGAGCAGAAAAGTGATTTAACTGGTAGTAAGTTTGACATGTGGATTGAGCCAAAGAAAGGCGAGATTATAAAGTTATCAACTGAAACAGGTGAGATTACTGTAAGCGAAAATCTAGTAACCGTTACATTGTCGCACGATAAAACGCTAGGGGCGAAGTGGGAAACTGCAAGCTGGGATTTGCAGTGTACCAGTCCGCAAGGATTAATCAGAACGCTCGCAGGTGGTGAATTCACGCTTATCCACGATATAACGGAGGCGAGATGATTATTAGATTAGTTAAACGCTCAAAACCTAATATCAAGGTTAAAGTGCGTTTAATAAAAAGAGATTGGCGAGAGAAAGGAAAAAAATCCCAACGCTCGAAGAATTAATTACTTTTTACAAAAATAGGAGCTTTATAGATGGCAGCACAAGAATTTCACCAAACACTCACAGAATTTGCTGAATTTGTCGGCATGAAAGATAAAGAGATTGCAAAGCTAATTGGCAATCTTCAAACACTAAGCACAACAGAAAAAAACATCAATTGTCGGCGCAATTAATGAGCTGAAACAAACGCTTAATAGTTTATCAAGCAATGCCGCAGGCATTAATGATAGCGCGACAAATGAAACGTCAACATTGTCAGCGAAAAAGATTATTGAGTTAGTTAATCAAGCGAAAACCGAAGCGAAAAGCGAAATCTTAGGCGGCAATGTTGCGGTCGAGTTAGACACCATCAAAGAGCTTGCAGACTCACTGAATGGCATAAAAACAGGCGAAGATGGCTTGAATAAACTCATTCAAAAAAATCTCACAAGTCAATGAAGCATTAACCACGCTTAATCAAAAAAATTCACTACTCTAGATAGCGTGAATTTAAAAGAAGCTTACAACAGAGGTTACAATAAATAATGACATTTCAAGCGAATATATCAGAATTCGCTGAATTCATGGGAACTGAAATTAAGCGGATTGAAAAGAAAATTCCAGATGGCGGTGCTAGTCAATCCAGTGATTCCACGATAATCACTGGAAATGGTCGACCAGACAAACCAGATACAACAGACGGCAAGATTACAGGAAGAGAGCTAAATGGAACTTTTTACAACTCAACAAATGGTGCTGGTGTCGGGGCCTACCTTTGGCTAAAGCAAAAAAATAACTGGACTGTTATCTCTGCTGATACAGGCGAAAGACGGATGACAAAGACATCCGTAAATATTAAGGAAGGATATATAGCTCTAAGACGAGTTAATAACACAGTGGAATGTACTTTTACTGGTGGCTCATGGGGTTCTATTTCTTTTTACGGAAGCGGAGCAAAAGGATTTATGCGGAAAAATCACGCAAAAAGAATGGATATTTTACCTCGCGGCAGAATACCTTTCGGATTCCGTTCCGCAGTGCCTTTCATGCTTCCTTTTTATAGCGATGAGGGCGATAACTTGGGTATGGTGTATGTTGGCAGTATAGGAGACTCGAGCTATATCGAGTTAAGGTTTAAAGACAGCGTACCAACACAAGATCTTACTTGGATGAGGTTGCCAGTTATCAACTGGATAACACCAGATCCATACCCAGAAACCCTGCCTTAATCTAGAAGTTCAGCGACTTCTTCCACACTCGGGGCGTAATAGACATTTTATAATATCTGAATGTCTTTACGCCTTATTTTATGGCATTATTACAACCCTGTAACTTTCGTAGTTTCGGAAAAAAATTTATAGAGTTTCGAAATAAATAATATTACATACATGTAATAAGCTGATTTTATTAATTAAAAATTGGTGTTTTTAAAAATTTGTACGTTTTGACTTCAAACGTGCTTAATTTTTAGCTTGTGATAAGAACACCAATAATGATGAGTTATTGGTGTTTTTTCTTTTCGGGCAAAGTGCGGTCAAATTTGAAATCGTTTTAGGAGTATTTCCCAATGAAGATAGCCTTAGGCATTGAATATAACGGAAAAACAGTATTGTGGCTGGCAGCGACAAGAGAAAGTACGTAGCGTACAAGAAGAATTAGAAAAAAAGCGTTATCTTTTCGTGGCAAATGAAAAAAATTGAAGTGTTTTGTGCGGGCAGAACAGACTCTGGTGTGCATGGCACAGGGGCAAGTCGTGCATTTTGAAACCACAGCAGTTCGTCCTGAAAAGGCCTGGGCATTTGGTACCAATGCGAATTTGCCTGATGATATTTCAGTGAGTTGGGCAAAAGTGGTGGATGATGAATTTCATGCTCGTTTCTCGGCAACCGCGCGTCGCTATCGTTATATTTTGTATTGTAATAAATTGCGTTCAGCCATTTTGCCGGAAGGAATTACCCATTGCCATTTAGATTTGGACGAAAAAGAAAATGCACCAAGCGGGGCAGTTTTTATTGGGCGAAAATGATTTTTCTTCTTTCCGTGCGGCACAGTGTCAATCAAATACCCCTTGGCGAAATGTGCATCATTTAAATGTGGTGCGAAAAGGGCAGTACATTATTGTGGATATTCAAGCCAATGCTTTTTGTGCATCATATGGTACGCAACATCGTGGGAAGCCTGATTGAAGTCGGTGCCGGCAATCAACCTGTTGAGTGGATGAAATGGTTGTTAGAGCAAAAAGATCGTAAATTAGCTGCTCCAACAGCGAAACCCGAAGGCTTATATTTAGTGAATGTCATTTACCCTGAAAAATTTGCGATTCCACAGAAAAATTTAGGGCCGTTGTTTTTAGAAGATAATCTCATCTGACTAGCAAATTTCGCTAAATTATGATTAAATACGCAAACTTTTTCTAGTTAATAAAAAAAGGTAAAAAAATGAGCTGGATTGATAAAATTTTTAGCAAAGGAACCTCTTCCGCTACATCACGTAAAGCAAACGTGCCAGAAGGGGTTTGGACAAAATGTACCTCTTGCGAACAAGTCCTTTACGGCGAAGAAGTAAAACGTAATTTACATGTTTGCCCAAAATGCGGCCATCATATGCGCATTGATGCTCGTGAGCGCCTTTTTAGCCTTTATTAGATGAGGGTTCAAGCCAAGAATTGTCGGCTGATTTAGAACCAAAAAGATATTCTTAAATTTAAAGATTTAAAAAAATATAAAGATCGTATTACTGCTGCACAAAAAAAGAAACCGGTGAAAAAGATGCGTTAATCACAATGACGGGTACACTTTACAACATGCCTGTAGTTGTTGCCGCATCTAACTTTAGTTTCATGGGCGGTTCAATGGGCTCTGTTGTGGGTTCAAAAATTTGTAAAAGCGGCAGAAAAAAAGCAATTGAATTAAACTGTCCATTTGTGTGTTTCTCTGCAAGTGGTGGTGCACGTATGCAAGAAGCACTTTTCTCATTAATGCAAATGGCGAAAAACCAGTGCGGTATTAGCGAAAAATGCGTGAAAAAAAGGTGTACCGTTTATTTCTGTATTAACGGATCCAACATTAGGTGGTGTTTCTGCAAGTTTTTGCGATGTTAGGGTGATGTGAACATTGCTGAACCAAAAAGCATTAATCGGTTTTGCAGGCCCACGTGTTATCGAACAAACTGTACGTGAAAAAAATTACCGGAAGGCTTTCCAACGTAGTGAATTCTTACTCGAGAAAGGGGCGATTGATATGATCGTGAAACGTTCAGAAATGCGTTCAACCCTTGGAAACCTTTTAAGCAAACTCACCAATCAACCTTCACCTTTTGTTGAAGTAGAAGTTGTTGAACATGAGTAATACAATGAATTTAAAAGCCACTTCGCCACTCGCTGAGTGGCTTTCTTTATTTGGAAAAACAGTCACTTTAAAGCTATTGATTTAGGGCTAGATCGTATTAAATCGGTGGCAGAAGAATTGGATCTTTTAAATCCCGCACCTTATGTGATCACGGTGGGGGGCACAAATGGTAAAGGCACGACTTGTCGTTTGCTTGAAACTATTTTGTTAAATCACGGTTTGCGTGTGGGTGTGTATTCCTCACCTCATTTATTGCGTTATAACGAACGTGTTCGTATTCAAAATCAAGACTTGCCAGATGAAATGCATACTGCTTCTTTTGATTTTCATCGAAAAGCATAAAAACGCAGTCCCTCACTTATTTTTGAATTTAGCACCTTATCAGCTTTGCATTTATTCAAACAAGCGAAGCTTGATGTCGTCATTCTTGAAGTAGGACTTGGCGGGCGTTTGGATGCAACGAATATTGTAGATAATGATCTGACAGTTATCACCAGTATTGATATTGATCATACAGATTTTCTGGGTTCAACTCGCGAAGAAATTGGCTTTTGAAAAAGCAGGGGATTTTTCCGTGCGAATAAACCGGTTGTGATTGGCGAACCCAAATGTCCCGCAGCCTATGTTAGAACAAGCGGAGAAATTACATTGCCACGTTTCACGCCGAGATGTCACTTGGTCGTTTAAAGCCAATGAGCAAACTTGGATGTGGCAGAGCAACAAAGTGCGGTTAGAAAATCTGCCGTTTTGCCAAATTCCATTAGCTAATGCGGCAACCGCTTTGGCTGCTGTTGAACAGATGCCTTTTTGATATTTCTGTCGATACCATTAAACGTTCATTAATTGAAGTGGAATTAGTGGGTCGTTTCCAACAATTGAAAGGTAATCAATTAGAAAAATTGGCAGAACGCTTGAATGTATCCTATTCACAGTTGCCAAAAAGTGATCATCGATGTTGGGGCATAATCCTCATGCAGCAAAAATATTTAGCTGAGAAAATTGACCGCACTTAAAAGCACAAATATCAGGGTCGCATTATTGCCGTTTGCGGAATGTTAAAAGATAAAGATGCCGAGTCGGTGTTTACCCAGCTTACTTTCCATTATTGACCAATGGTACTGTGTTACATTAGGCGGTTACCGTGGTCAATCGGGTGATGACTTAAATGCAAAATTAACATCAGTTTACCCATCAGCAAAAAGTGTTTCTGAAGATTCTGTCAGTTGAAGGGTGTGCAAAGTGCGGTTAAAAAAATGCAGATAAAAAAATGACATTGTGCTGGTATTTGGATCCTTTCCACACCGTAGGGGAATTTTTTTAGAATATTTAGCATAATGGGATTTGAAAGTAAAAAAGGCTGACAAAATGTCAGCCTTTCTTTTTATATTTTTATTAGTGAAGGTATTTAACAAGGTTTAAGAACATTTTTTTAAAAATACCATTATTTAATAAAGTCGATAAAGAACGCCCCTACCATTGGTACGATTAAGAACGCTTTGTGAGAAGGTCCGAAACGACTAGTAATCGCTTGCATGTTAGCAACGGCTGTTGGTGTTGCACCGAGACCGAAACCACAGTGACCCGCACTTAATACAATCGCATCATAATCTTTACCCATCATACGGTATGTGACGTAGATGGCGAAGAAAGCCATGAAGACAACTTGAACCGCTAAAATAATGAGTACATCTGCTGCAAGACCTACCAATTCCCAAAGTTTGAGAGACATTAAGGCAATGGCTAAGAAGATAGATAAACCTACACTACCTAATACGTCAATCGCTGAATCAGCGACTTGGAATTTGAATAAATTGGTTAAGCTGTTACGAATAATTACCCCTGTAAATAAACACCATATGAATGTTGGTAATTGCATTTCTGTACCTTTTGTTAAGCCATCTAAATATTTACCGATGAGTAAACATAAAGAAAGCATTGCAATGGTCTCAATGATTGAGCGTGCATTTATTTTACGTTTGTAAGTCGGGTGTTCAAATGCCTCTTGTACGTCATCTACTTCATCATTCTCTGGGTTTTCACCTTGTTTTTGACGATTTAATAAATAACGAGATACTGGACCACCTAAGATACCACCGAAGACTAAACCGAATGTGGCACATGCCATCGCAATTTCTGTTGCAGCAGGTAGGTTAAATTCTTTGGTGAATGTTTCAGCCCAAGCTGCACCTGTACCATGACCACCCAGTTAAGGGTGACAGAACCTGCAAGTAAACCGTAAGCAGGATCAATGCCTAATAATTGAGTACCTAAAATACCGATGACATTTTTGGAAAAACAATGAGAAGGGCAGCGACAAGTAGGAAGATAACTAATGGTTTTCCGCCTTTAACTAAGCGGGCAAAGTTTGCACTTAAACCGATAGAGGAGAAGAATACTAACATCATCGATGTTTGTAAGCTTTTCTCAAAGGTAAATGAGGTGCCGTTTACTTTGTATAAAAATGGTTAATGCAATAGCCACAATAAAAGCCACCAACAACAGGCTCAGGGATATTGAATGTTTGTAAAACGCGAATACGTTTTACTAGAAAATAACCAAGTAATAATACAAAGCTTGCTAAAGCAAGAGTTTGATAGGTATCAAAAAAACAATATTCACGAAATATCCTCCTATTTAGTTTGGTTTCGAGAATTCTTATGAGTTGTGTTCAGGTTCAACCACCACAATGTCAACATTACTATGTAATCCTCGTGGTAATTGGGAGCCTTTTTCTGCCGCGTTCCGCTCGGAATTTTTTTGCAGATCTTCCGGTTTTTAATGTGATTTTTCGTTTACCGGAATGGAACTCAAGGCTAGCTTGCTCTGAAATTAAGAACAATTTCACCAATAATTCTGACCGCGCTTTTGCATTCGCTGCTGGAATACTGATGATTTTGTTGCCTTTCCCTTTTGATAATGCCGGTAAATCCCGTACCGGAAAAATCAGCATTCGACCCGCTGAAGTGAGGGACACAAGAAGTGAGGCCGACTCGGAAAGTGTCTCAGGTTTTCAAGACTTTCGCATTTTCTGGCAAAGAAATCAAGGCTTTTCCTGCTTTATTACGTGCAATTAAATCTTCAAATTTGCAAATAAAAACCATATCCTGCATCTGATGCCATCAATAATTCTTGTTTTTCAGGTTCCATAATAACCTGTTCAATGGTTGCACCTGCCGGTAATGTAAGTTTACCGGTGAGCGGTTCACCTTGTGAACGCGCAGAAGGCAAGCTTAACGGATCTAAAGCGTAGCTACGACCAGTGCTATCAATAAAGATCACCGGTTGATTGCTTTTACCACAAGCGTGCGCTAGATATTTATCGCCTGCTTTATAGCTTAATCCTTCCGGATCAATATCATGACCTTTCGCACAGCGTACCCAGCCCATTTCAGATAAGATGACAGTAACAGGTTCTGCTGGTGTCATTTCACTTTCAGAAATCGCTTTCGCTTCTTCACGTTCAACTAATTGAGACATTCTAGGGCTGGCGTATTTTTTCGCGTCTTCTTGAATTTCTTTTTTGATCAAGGTATTTAAGCGACGTTCTGATCCTAAAATTAACTCTAAATTTGACCGCTCTTCTTCGAGTTTATCTTTTTCAGCTTGTAATTGATGTTCTTCTAATTTAGCTAGATGGCGTAAACGTAAGTTTAAAATGGCTTCCGCCTGTTCATCACTTAAGTTAAAGCGAGTCATTAAAACTTGTTTAGGTTCGTCTTCAGTACGAATAATTTCAATCACTTCATCAATATTGAGGAAGGCAATCATCAAACCATCTAAAATATGTAAACGAGCAAGTACTTTATCTAAACGATGTTGTAAGCGACGTGTCACAGTAGTACGACGGAATGTCAGCCATTCGGTAAGAACTTGAAGTAAGCCTTTCACGGCTGGTTTATGATCAAGCCCGATCATATTCATATTCACACGATAGCTTTTTTCAAGATCAGTCGTCGCAAATAAATGCGCCATCAAGGCATCCGTGTCAACGCGATTTGAACGTGGTACAAGCACGATACGCACAGGATTTTCGTAATCCGCTTCATCACGAATATCTTCCACCATTGGTAATTTTTTCGCGGTCATTTGCTCAGCAATTTGTGCAATGATTTTTGATGGTGAAGATTGATGAGGAAGTGCGCTAATGATGATTTCACCGTCTTCTTTATGCCATGTTGCACGCATTTTGATGGATCCACGACCGGTTTCATACATTTTTCGAATATCATCTTTAGGAGAAATAATTTCCGCTTCAGTTGGGAAATCAGGGCCTTGAATGATATTGAGCACATCATCTAATCCCGCTTTTGGATTATCTAATAACAGGACAGCTGCATCCGCCACTTCATTAATATTGTGTGGTGGAATATCTGTTGCCATCCCGACAGCAATCCCTGTTGTGCCATTTAAGAGAATATGAGGTAAACGAGCAGGCAAATATTGTGGTTCTTCTAAGGTGCCATCAAAGTTCGGTTGGAAATCAACAGTGCCTTGACCTAATTCAGATAATAGAATTTCAGAGATTTTGGACAAGCGAGATTCTGTATAACGCATTGCCGCGAATGATTTAGGATCATCTGGCGCCCCCCAGTTTCCTTGGCCATCCACTAAAGGATAACGGTAAGAAAAGGGCTGAGCCATTAATACCATGGCTTCATAACAGGCTAAGTCGCCGTGTGGATGGAATTTACCCAACACATCACCGACGGTACGCGCGGATTTTTTAAATTTTGCCGCGGCATTTAAACCCAGTTCAGACATCGCATAGACAATACGACGTTGAACAGGCTTTAAGCCATCTCCAATAAAAGGCAATGCACGATCCATAATGACGTACATTGAATAATTAAGGTAAGCCTTTTTCTGTAAGAAAGTGCGAAGTGGCATCTGCTCGATGCCTTCGTAGTTAATATTGCTCATATTCTTCTAATCTATTTTCTTGTTGCACCAGAATTCGCATCTGAATGTTCGTGAGGAGAATGTCCCATATCTATTCCTTTATGACTGTCTATTTCATAAGGAACGGGTTGCGGTTTTTGTGGATTGGCTTCTTTAAAGGCTTCATCTTTTAATTTACCGGAATAAATATTCGGATTTTTTTCGCCTTCAACCACAATATGTCCCATTGTGCCTTTGTTTACTGCGCGGAAAATGGAGTGATCCATAAAGACATAAGTGCCCGGTACATCAATTCGCGTTTCTACCATTGTGGCACTGCCGGATGGAATCAAGGTTGTTTGAACATTGTGATTAACAAGCGTACCGCCTTCTACATACACATTGTCAAATACTGCACCGATTAAGTGGAAAGAAGAGCATAAATTCGGCCCTGCGTTTCCTACAAATAGACGAATGGTTTCACCTGTTCTTGCTTTTAAGGCATTTTCATCCATAGTTGCACCGACTTTGCCGTTGAAGAGGACATATTCAGGGCGCTCATCAATGGCTTTTTTCATACTGAACGGTTGTAAGCCCGGATCGCCAAATTCACCTTTGGTATAGAATTCACTTTGCATAATGTAAAATTCGCGATCCACTTTTGGTAAACCTTCTTTGGGCTCAACTAAAACTAAACCATACATCCCCTTGGCAAGGTGAATATCCACAGGCTGACTGCCACAGTGGTATAGATAAATCCCCGAACGTAACGCTCTAAATTGGAAGGTTGATGTTCTCGTCGGTGGCGTTTCACTTGCGAGTGCGCCGCCCATTGGTACGGCTGCAGCATGGAAATCGATACTGTGTGGCATCATTGAACTCGCTGAGTTGGAAAGTTGCACTTCCACCATGTCGCCTTCGCGCACACGAATAAACGGCGCAGGCACGCTACCATTTAATGTCCAGAATTTAAATTGTACACCATCCATTAAATCCATAATTTGCTCAAGTGCGGTCAGTTTTACCACGACTTTTGCTGGATAGATTACGTTCAATCGGTTTTGGCACATTTGGCGCAAGCGTCAGTTCAGCTTCAATCTCTGGTAAATTCTCAACTGCAGTGGTTGCTGTATTTGAGGGCTTTTTCCTCCGCTTGAGCAGAAGGAATAAGGCTTAAACCTGCACCTAATGTAATTGTTGCTAGGCCTAGTGCACTATTTTTAAAAAAATCTCGACGTTGTTCGTTCATGATTGACCTCAAATAATTAAACAGCTAAATCCACTTGGTCGCCATTGGTTTGTAACCAATTTTTGCGATCTTCCGCTCGTTTTTTGGCAAGTAACATATCCATTAATTCTAATGTTTCAGCCCCTTGATCTTCGCCTAGCTCATAGGTTAATTGAACTAAACGGCGTGTATTCGGATCCATGGTAGTTTCACGTAATTGTGACGGATCCATTTCACCCAAACCTTTGAAAGCGTTGTACGTTTAAAGTACCTTTTTTACCTTTTAAGCGTTCTAAAATCGCTTCTTTTTCGCTTTCATCGAGGGCATAAAATACTTCTTTGCCTAAGTCGATACGATAGAGTGGTGGCATTGCTACATAAACGTGCCCATCTTGAACCAATTTCGGGAAATGGCGTAAAAAGAGTGCACAGAGTAGGGTGGCAATATGCAAACCATCAGAGTCCGCATCGGCTAAAATACAGACTTTACCGTAACGAAGTTGAGATAAGTCTTCATTATCAGGATCGATACCAAGCGCCACAGCAATATCATGAATTTCGGTTGAGCCAAGCACTTGGTCACTAGCAACTTCCCAAGTATTTAAGATTTTTCCGCGTAACGGCAGGATCGCTTGATATTCACGATCACGCGCCTGTTTGGCCGATCCACCCGCAGAGTCACCTTCTACTAAGAATAATTCGGTTTTTTCTAAATTTTGTGATGCACAATCGGCTAATTTCCCAGGTAGGGCAGGACCACTGACTAATTTTTTACGCACGACTTTTTTAGCGGCATTTAAACGACGTTGTGCAGAGCTAATGGCCATTTCAGCTAAGCGATCGGCATCTTGTACGTTCTGGTTTAACCATAAACTGAAGGCATCTTTTAAAACACCCGCAACAAAGACCGCACTTTGACGAGAAGATAAGCGTTCTTTTGTTTGGCCAGCAAATTGAGCATCTTGCATTTTGAGTGAAAGAATATAAGCGCAGCGATCCCAAATATCATCCGCCGTTAATTTCACGCCACGTGGTAATTTATTGCGGAATTCGCAATATTCAGTCATGGCATTGAGCAAACCTTGGCGAAGACCATTTACGTGTGTTCCGCCTTGTACTGTTGGAATCAAGTTTACATAGCTTTCTGCAATAAGCTCACCACCTTCGGTAACCATAATAATGCCCAGCTTACCGCTTCGGTGGAACCTTTAAATTCACCCACAAAAGGTTTTTCAGGTAAGGTTTCAAAACCATTCACTGCTTCGGTTAAGTAATCGGATAAACCATCTTGATAGCACCACACATCTTCGGTGTTATTCACTTTATCGACAAATTTAATCTCTAAGCCTGAACAAAGCACGGCTTTAGCACGCAATAAGTGGCGTAAACGACTAACAGAAAAATTCTTGCTATCGAAATATTTTGGGTTTGGTTTGAAGTGAACGGTGGTGCCGGTCGTACGTCTGCCACAAGTCCCGATGACTTCTAATTCTTCTACTTTTACGCCATTTTTCAAAGGCAATTTTATACACTTCGCCGTTACGTTTAACTTGAATATCAACGCGTTCAGAAAGGGCATTGACGACAGAAATCCCCACCCCGTGTAAACCACCAGCAAATTCATAGTTTTTATTCGAGAACTTACCGCCAGCGTGAAGTTTAGTTAAGATCACTTCCACACCAGAAACGCCTTCCGTTGGATGAATGTCCACTGGCATCCCGCGTCCATTATCAATGACTTCAAGCGATTGATCAGCATGTAAAATTACTTCAACTTTGGTGGCAAAACCCGCAAGAGCTTCATCCACACTGTTATCGATAACTTCTTGAGCAAGGTGATTTGGACGGGTGGTGTCCGTGTACATACCGGGAGCGAATTTGCACCGGTTCGAGATCTTTCAGAACCGTAATTTCTTGAGCAGAATAATTTGTAGTCATTTTTAAAAATTAGTTACTTATTTATAAAAAAATTAGCGTGATTTTATCAAAAAAATGACGCGTTTATAAAAATCAAAGATGAGAAAAGATAAGGATACTATATCAAGGAAAAGTGCGGTCAAAATTTGACGTGAATTTTGACCGCACTTTGGATTCATTTGAACCTATTTAATCTGTTATAGATTGAGTTACCTCGATACTAAGCTTTTGCTTTTGTTGCTAAATATTCCTGTAAGCCTTTATCTCTCAATTTGCAGCTCGGGCATTCTCCACAGCCTCCCTCAACACCTTCGTAGCAAGTATGAGTATGCTGACGAATATAATCTAACGCACCTAATTCATCGGCTAATGCCCAGGTTTGGGCTTTGGTAAGATACATTAGAGGTGTTTTTAAATTGAATGGATAATCCATGGCTAAATTAAGGGTGACATTCATGGATTTGATAAACACATCACGGCAATCGGGATAGCCACTGAAATCTGTTTCACATACGCCTGTGATAATGTCATTAATACCTTGTCCTTTTGCGTAGATCGCCGCATACAATAAGAAGAGCGCATTGCGACCATCCACAAAGGTGTTCGGTAATTCACCGTCTTTTTGTTCAATATCTGCATTGGCATCCATTAAGGCATTATGGGTAATGGATTTGATAACGGACGTATCAATCAACGTTTGTTTTACGCCGAGATCTTTGGCGATCCAACGGGCTTTTTCTAATTCAATGGCATGTCGTTGACCGTATTGAAAGGTGACGGTTTCGACATTTTCCACGCCATATTCAGCAATGGCTTGAATTAAACAGGTTGTGGAATCTTGTCCACCAGAGAAGATCACGAGGGCTTTACGGTTGAGATTAGGATTTGAAATATTCATAGGATACCTAGTTTTTTTATGTAGGAGGTTTGCGAACTACAAGTTAAAAAATGAGGCGGTATTGTAGAAGTCAAAGATAAATTTTGCAAGAAAAGGACTAATTTAAGCAGGAAAATACGGAGAGAATTGTGATACAATTTTGGCAACGTAGTTTTAAAAAGGTAAACACAATGAAAAAATTAATTCTTATTGTTATCGGTGCATTAGTAATTTCAGCTTGCGCAAATAAAGATGTTTATTTTAATGGTTCGGAAGGATCTCATTCAGGCATGAAATTTGATAAAGACACTCGTCATTGGGGCGTTAATCAATAATTGTTTTGATAAAAGAAAAGCCATACAGTTGTATGGCTTTTTTATTTAAATCACTTCTTCTTGGCAATGTGGGCAAGTCATTAAATGCTCTTCATTATTATGCACAATATAATGGCCCATTTTTTTTGCTTTGGTATCAAGATATTTCGTATTGTAACGGTTTTCACCTACATTCAACGGTACACGTTCTACAATATTAATGCCCGCTTTTTTCATCGTTTCTACTTTTTGCGGGTTGTTTGTCATCAGGCGCACTTGTTTCACCCCTAATAATTCAAACATATCGGCACATACATTAAAGTTACGTTCATCGGCTTTAAAACCTAATGCAAGGTTGGCTTCAATAGTATCCATGCCTTGATCTTGTAATGAATAAGCACGAATTTTTATTAATTAGACCAATGCCTCGCCCTTCTTCACGATGATAGATCAATACGCCTCGACCCGCTTCACTAATTTGACGTAATGCGGCTGCAAGCTGGAAACCACAATCGCATTTTAAACTGTGTAACGCATCACCCGTTAAGCATTCAGAATGAATACGGGCGAGCACAGGCTCATCTTGGTTTGAAATATCCCCCATTACTAATGCAACGTGCTCTTTTTTTGTATCGGGAAATTCAAATCCGACCATTTTTAAATATGCCATATTCGGTAGGCAAATTGGCTTGAGCAACCAATTGGATTTTTTTGACATAACTTATCCTTTTTTTCAACTTTTATTCTGCTAAAATGTGCACTTTATTTTTTTATTATCAAGAGGCAACAATGTTTAAAAAGGCTGTCATTATATACGTTATTCCTTTGTCTTGTACCATTTTTTTGTTTGGGGTTTTGCTTATCATTGGCATGGAAACAACCAATTAATGGAATGGGATTATTGGCTTTATCTTTTAACGGAAACCGGTAGCGTACCTTACGCTTTAATTACCTGTGGTGTGTTTGCTTTACTTTTCCGTTTTCTTTTTGAAAATCGTAAACAGTGGATTATGGGCGTGATTGTAATGGGCCTGTCGGTATTATCCACACAAGTAATTAAAACAGGTTTAAAAACGGTTTTTGCCGAGCCACGTCCTTTCACCGTCTATTTAGCAGAAAAAACAGAAAGCACGACGGATGCTTTTTTTATCATCAAGATCGTTCAGAGCGTGCAAAAATTAGTGGATAAATTTTTATTCTACACAAGCCGATACACCAGCCTGGTTAAAAGCGCATTATGAAGATGAAACAGGGTTATTCTTTCCCATCTGGTCATTCTATTTTTGCCGCCACTTGGCTAATGTTAGCCGTCGGGTTTAGCCAATTATTAGGGAAACGTTCTTTTAAAGCGGAATTGCTTATTGGAGCCATGACAATTTGGGGCGTATTAATGTTGATTAGCCGCGTACGCCTTGGGATGCATTATCCAATCGATTTATTTGTGGCGATAATTTCAGCATGGGATTGTTCATTTAATTATTTTTTTGGTTTCTTACAGAAGAAAGGCTTGTTTAACAATAAATAGCATCAAAGACCGGTTTTAGTGATAAAGCCGGTCTTTTTTATTGCTTGTAGAAAATATGATTTTTATCATGGATTTTCATTTTGATTTCAAGGAAAATACAGCCTATACATTCCAACAATTTTGACCGCTCTTTTAAGGAGACAATATGTATTACGGTATTGATATTGGTGGCACAAAGATTGAATTGGCTGCTTTTAATGAAAAATTAGAAAAACTTTATACCGAGCGTGTGCCAACGCCACAAACCGATTATCAAGATTGGTTGCAGGCGATTAAAACGTTTTAGTCGAACGTGCAGATGCCCACTTTGGTGAAAAAAAGGCACGGTAGGTCTTTAGGGTTGCCAGGATTTGTTAATTTAACAACCGGGCTTGCTGAAGTGACGAATATTCGTGTCGCAGATAATAAGCCCATTTTAACTGATCTTGAGAAAATACTCGGGCGTGAAGTGCGAGCTGAAAATGATGCAAATTGCTTTGCGCTTTCTGAAGCTTGGGACGAAGAGAATACCCAATATCCTTCCGTATTAGGGCTGATTTTAGGCACTGGTTTTGGTGGTGGCTTTTGTGATTAACGGCAAAATTCACTCAGGACAAGTGGGGATGGCGGGGGAGTTAGGTCATCTTCAATTAAATTATCATGCCTTAAAATTATTGGGTTGGGATAAAGCCCTATTTATCAATGTGGTTGTGGTAATCACGCTTGTTTAGATACGTATATTTCAGGTCGTGGTTTTGAAATGTTGTATCGTGACTTAAAAGGCGAAGAATTATCAGCGAAAGACATTATCGATCGCTTTTATGCGGAAGAGGAAAGTGCGGTTGATTTTGTTCGCATTTTTGTAGAGTTAGCGGCTATTTCTATCGGTAACATTATCACTGCATTTGATCCACATATGATTGTTCTTGGTGGTGGTTTATCGAATTTTGATTATCTCTATGAAGCGTTACCAAAAAGCATTGCCACCTCATTTAATGCGTAGTGCAAAAAGTGCCACCAATCAAAAAAAGCAAAAACATGGTGATTCTGGTGGGAGTTCGTGGTGCTGCAGCGTTATTTTTTTAAAAACGTGAATAGATTTAATCTAAAAAAATACAGCAAAAAAATCTGAATAAATTTTTGTGTTATAGGATAAAAAAATCCAGTTTTCTTTTCTAAGAAAAACTGGATTTTTTTTCTTTTATCGCTCTACAATCAAAAGTATTGATTTTTTTAAGCGAGGTTTTTTTATGTTGACAGAATTTGGGAACTGGATTGAGCAAGGTTTAACATGGGTTGTTGAACATTTAGATGAGCCATTATGGAATATCACGATTGTTATTTTATTAGGTGTAGGTCTATTTTTTACCATTACTACAGGGTTAGTGCAGTTACGTCTTTTCCCTACAAGTATACGTGAAATGTGGTTTGGTCGCGCGGCAGAGGGTAATTCTCTAACGCCATTCCAAGCTTTTGCAACTGGGCTTGCAAGTCGAGTTGGTGTCGGTAATATCAGCGGTGTGGCAACAGCTATTGCACTTGGTGGTGAAGGTGCCGTATTTTGGATGTGGGTAACGGCATTTATTGGCATGTCGAGTGCTTTTGCGGAATCGACTTTAGCACAGGTATTCAAAATTCAAGATAAAGATGGCTCTTTCCGTGGTGGCCCCGCTTACTATATTACACAAGGTTTAAAATCACGTTGCTTAGCGGTAGCGTTTGCTATTTCACTTATTTTTACTTTTGGTTTTGCATTTAATTCAGTACAAGCAAACTCAATCGTAGAAGCGACTAAAAATGCTTGGGATTGGCAAGGTGAATATGTTGGTATGGTTTTAGTGGTACTAACTGCCGCAATTATTTTTGGTGGCGTGAAACGTATTGCGACCATTTCTAGTAGCGTAGTACCGATGATGGCACTCTTTTATCTAATTATGGCGGTAATTATCTTAGGCATGCATATTGATATGATTCCCAACGGTAATCGCCAATATTTATAAAAGTGCCTTTACTTTCCAATCTGCTGCTGGTGGTATGTTTGGTGCTTTAGTGTCTAAAGCCATGATGATGGGGATTAAGCGCGGATTATTCTCTAATGAAGCGGGGATGGGTTCTGCACCAAATGCTGCGGCTGCAGCTCATGTAAAACATCCAGTTAGTCAAGGTTTAGTGCAAATGCTTGGTGTATTTGTGGATACCATGATCGTATGTACTTGTACGGCGGTAATTATTCTGCTTTCAGATAATTATGGCAGTGAAACACTGAAAAGTATTTCCTTAACGCAAAATGCATTGCGTTATCATGTAGGGGAGTTCGGAGTACACTTCTTAGCTTTCATCTTATTGCTTTTTGCTTATTCCTCTATCATTGGTAACTATGCTTATGCAGAAAGTAACATTCGCTTTATTAAAAATAAACCTTGGTTTGTATGGGCATTCCGTTTATCGGTATTATTCTTCGTTTATTTCGGTTCAGTAAAATCAGGCAATGTCGTGTGGAATTTTGCGGATACCGTGATGGCTGTGATGGCAATTATTAACTTAGTCGCGATCGTTTTACTTTCCCCGATTGTGTGGAAGTTAATGAAAGACTATCAACGTCAATTAAAAGCAGGAAAAGAGCCTGAATTTAAAATTGACCTCTATCCTGAAATTAAAAAACGAGTATTAGAACATCGAATTTGGAAATAAATGTTGATGGACATAAAAAAGGCGGGAGTTCCCGCCTTTATTGTTTTAAATTGATCTGAAAATTGACCGCACTTTATCGTTCATTTCGATAAGTCAGGAAGTAATAAGAAAGCGCTGAAATGACCACGCAAGCTGTCATTGTATAGAGCATTGGTGCAGCGGTTTCCATTTTAAAAGCTCGCTACAAGGGAACCCATCACCGCACCGACACCAAAACGTACACTTCCCATTAATGAATTTGCGGTACCCGCCATCGTTGGGAATTTTTCGAGAATAGAGGCGGTAGCATTGGATGAGATTAATGGATTTTTGACCCAACAAAAAAAGGCTACACCAATTGCCATTGACCAAAAAAACCAAAATCAAAAAAAGTGCGGTTAAAAAAATAGCCAGATTCCTGAAATAAATTGTACGGCAATACCAATTTGTAACATGGTTTCAGCACCTAGTTTCAATACAAATTTTCCATTTAGATAAGAAGCCGTTGTCATGATGGCGATATTGAGCATAAAGAAATACCCGAATTGATCGACTGGAATGCCATAAATACCGATATAAACAATCGATCCCGCAGTGATGAAAGCAAATAAACCGCCAAAACCAAAAGAAGCCGCCGCCATATAACCTAACACTTCTTTTTGTTTAGAAAGCGTCATGAAGTTACGGGCAATGATATTTCAGGCGCAGGGGAATACGGTTTTCTTTTTTTATGGGTCTCGGGAATAATGAAAAAGACGAGCAATGCCGCAAGAAATCCCATGATGCCAATCACATAAAAAAATCATATGCCAGTGGAAATATTTCACGATATATCCCACCAATTATAGGTGCAACAAGCGGCGCGATCATAAAGACAAGTGTGATGGTGGACATGACTCGAGAGAGCTGATCCTTTGCTAAATAAATCTCGTAATAAAGCCCCTGAAAGCACAACAGGCGCGGCTCCAAAAAAACCTTGAATGAAACGCAGAACAGTGAAACTACCAATAGAATGAATGCCTGTTAAAATGATGGCCGTGATGGCACCAATAATTACCCCTAATAGAATAATTGGTTTGCGACCAAAACTATCACCAAAGGGACCCCAGAATAATTGTCCTGCCGCCATACCATAAGCGAAGAATGTCAGCGTATGCTGTACTTGCTCGGAGTCGATATTTAAGTCTTCAGCAATATTTAAAAAGGACGGAATATACATATCCACGCCCAAAGGCGGTAGCATCGAGAGGATGCCGAGCGTGGCGATAAAAATAAAGGTAGGTTTAATATTTTGGCTCATATTATTTCACTAAATTGTCGATTTCTTCCTGAGTAAGTGGACGAAATTCGCCTTCTTCTAAGCTTTCATCTAATTCAACGTTGCCGATTCTCCAACGATGTAGTGCAACGACTTTATTACCCAGTGCGGCAAACATTCGTTTCACCTGGTGATAGCGCCCTTCAGAGATAGTCAGATTCACGTTGTAATCATCTAATACTTCTAATTTCGCCGGCTTAGTGGGTTCTTTTTCACCACGTAACAAAATGCCTTCTTCACAGGCTGAAGCATAATGGTTTTCAACTGGGTCAGCTAAAGTGACTAAATAGGTTTTCTCACATTGATGCTTTGGTGAGGTAATACGATGTGACCATTGCCCATCATCCGTTAATAGCACGAGGCCAGTGGTATCCACATCTAATCGTCCAGCGCTGTGTAATTTTGCTAGAAAGAGGCGGTTCAAAGAATTGATAAATAGTTGGATAGTCACCATCATCATGAGAGCAAACGTAGCCTTGAGGCTTATGCAACATAAAATATTGGCCTTCTTCTACCCAAGGCAACAATTCATCTTCAAAATAAATTTCATCTTCTTGACTTACTTTAGTCGCACCATTTTTCACAATTTCACCGTTAATTTTGACCGCACTTTGGCGAATGGCCTTGGTGGCTTGTGAACGGGTTAAACCGGTATTCTCGGCAATAAATTTATCTAATCGCATCGTAAACTCTTATTTTTTTGATTGAACCAGCTAACGTAATCAAATTGGTCGTAATATTTTTTTCACCATTCCAACCGGAAAAAGGTAAATAAATCACCCACTTCGTTTTCGTTTTCAAAGCCTTTAATGTAGAAAGCGGATTTTAACTCTGGATAAGGCTTATGGGTAAAGACCACTTTGTTTGGGTAAGGCAAGTTATCAAAGGCTTGTAAATCTTCATATTTTGCGCCTTTTCCGCCGTCTTTATCTGTCATCATAATAAATAAATTATCGAAATCTAAACGCTGTGAGCGTGCTTCCCATTTCTCTTTGGCTTCTTGTTCAGAATGGTAATGCATAAAGTGCACTTTAAGATCATCTAATAAGCCAACGGGATACGGTTTTTCTGTTTGTATAAATTGAAGCGGTTGTGCTTGATAGAATTCGATATTCTGTAGATAGCGAACAAAATCGCTCGGATCTAAATAGAGATTAACAAATGGGAGAGTTAAAAGGCTGATTTAGGTCGTGCAAAAATAAATGCACCGACACAGTTTGCAGAAATCACTGACATGCCTTGGTTGGTTAACCGTTTTTGGAAGGTTTTGTTAATCGCTTTCCGTTGTAATTTATTGATGGCACTTCTAAATTTAGAAAACAAACTCATTATTTAAATCCTGTATGTTTTTTGGCGACATAGTAACGTTTTTGGCCCAAAATGTGAAGAAAAGACAAAAAGCGCGGTCGATTTCACTCATATTTTGTAATAAATTTGTAAAATTTTTTTGCGGTATATCACAAAATTTCTCTAAAAAGAGAGTATAATGGCGCAAATTTTATTTAGCCTAAGTGAAAATGGAGTATTTTTATATGAGCGAACAATTACGCCAAGCTGCATTAGATTTTCATGAGTTTCCAATTCCAGGAAAAATTGCGGTCACCCCAACCAAATCATTAGAAACCCAACATGATTTAGCCCTTGCGTATTCTCCAGGTGTTGCAGAGCCTTGTTTAGAAATTGAAAAAGATCCTTCAGCGGCAAGTCGTTATACTGCGCGTGCTAATTTAGTGGCCGTTATTTCAAATGGTACAGCCGTGTTAGGTTTAGGAAATATTGGTGCGCTTGCATCAAAACCTGTTATGGAAGGGAAAGGTGTATTGTTCAAAAAATTTGCCGGCATCAACGTATTCGATATTGAAATCAATGAACATGATCCAGATAAATTAATCGATATTATTGCTTCATTAGAACCAACGTTTGGTGGCATTAACCTTGAAGATATCAAAGCACCGGAATGTTTCCACATTGAAAAAGCGTTGCGTGAACGTATGGGAATTCCGGTATTCCATGATGACCAACACGGTACAGCCATTATCGTCGGTGCGGCAGCATTAAACGGTTTAGAAATTATTGGTAAAAATATTGCAGATGTACGTTTAGTGGTAAATGGAGCAGGTGCTTCAGCCATTGCGTGTACTAATTTACTTCGTGCATTAGGGTTTCAAAAAAAGAAAAATATCACCATGTGTGACTCTAAAGGCGTGATTTTTCAAAGGTCGTGGCGATAACATGGATGAAACCAAACAATTTCTACGCGATTGAAGATAATGGCTGGCGTACATTAGCCGATGCGGTTAACGGTGCAGATGTCTTCTTAGGTTGTTCTAAAGCAGGTGCGTTAAAACCTGAAATGGTAAAAACCATGGCGGAGAATCCATTAATCTTAGCATTGGCAAACCCAACACCTGAAATTACGCCTGATGAAGCCAAGGCCGTTCGTCCAGATGCGATTGTTTGTACAGGTCGTTCAGATTTTCCAAACCAAGTAAATAACGTACTTTTGTTTCCCATTCTTATTCCGTGGTGCATTAGACGTAGGTGCAACAGAGATTAATGAAGAAATGAAATTAGCGGCTTCTCGTGCAATTGCAGGTTTGGCGAAAAGAACAGGTGCCGTTAGAAATTATTGCAAGTTATGGTGCGTTATCATTTGGTCCAGATTATGTGATTCCAACTCCGTTTGATCCTCGTTTATTGTTTACTGTCTCTTCTGCGGTAGCGAAAAAAGCGATGGAAACAGGCGTTGCAACGCGTCCAATCACAGACTGGGCAGCTTATGAAAAAAACAATTAAAAAGCATTAGTTGCAGCGTAATTTTTACTTTTCTCAAAGTGCGGTCAAAAAAATGATGATGTTTTTTTAACCGCACTTTGTGTTTTTATCTGTCTATGAAAGGAATGGCACATTAGCGTGCTTTAAATTAATCAAAGGGGTAGCGATTCCCTTTAGGACTTATGAGTGTCAAAAATGAAACAAACACGTTCTCCTTTATATCCGATTTTCCTCTTCGTCATCATTAATCTGATTATTTTTCACCTTGTCTCGTCTTGGGCTTGCGACTTGGCAGGCTAGACCGTGTTTCTGCGGTAGAGGGATGGGGGACAATTATTCTTACAAGGCTTACGTATGGATATCGTGGCCTTTGTGCTACTTTATTTGGTGTGCCAGCATTATTTACGGTGCTATTTCATCATAGCCGAATTTGGAAAATGATTTTACGCATTTGGCTTACTTTAGGTAGTGTGTTTATTCTATTTATGGAATTGGCTACGCCCTGCATTTATCGAAACCTATGATTTCCGTCCAAACCGTCTCTTTATCGAATATTTAATTTATCCGAAAGAAGTCTTTTCAATGTTGATGGAAGGCCATTTAACTGCGGTCATTTTTAGCCTTATTTTTTTCACCGTTACGGCTTTCTTCTGTTATTGGAAACTCTCTGGTTATGCGGTCAAAAATTTACGCCCAATGAGCTGGAAATTACGTCCTGTAGTAGCATTGCTTGTGATTGCAGTTGCTTTTTTAGGTGCGCGTTCGAGTTTCAACACCGTGGTGTTAACCCTGCAATGGTCGCCTTTTCTTCCGATGGTTTAGTGAATTCTCTTGTGTTGAATTCTGGCTATTCAGTTCTTTATGCGGCACAGCAATTTAAAGATGAAGGTTCTTCTTCCGAGGTGTACGGCAAAATGGATACTGATGAAATGTTGCGTATTGTCAAAGCAAGCCGTGGTCGTCCTGAAAGTGATTATATTTCAGAGAAGATTCCAACATTAACGAAAAACCAAGCCACTTACCAAGGTAAACCGAAAAATATCGTCATTATTTTGGAAGAAAGTTTTGGGGCACAATTTGTGGGTACGTTAGGCGGAAAACCACTTTCACCTGAATTTGATAAATTAGCCAAAGAAGGCTGGTTATTTGAAAATCTCTATGCTACGGGGACACGTTCAGTTCGTGGTATTGAAGCCACCACAGCAGGCTTTTACACCCACTCCAGCACGAGCTGTGGTGAAATTGAATAACAGTCAAAGTGGTTTCTTTACCATTGCAGATTTACTTGCCAAACAAGGTTACAACACTTCCTTTATTTATGGCGGTGAAAAACACTTTGATAATATGGCAAGCTTCTTCTATGGCAATGGTTTCCAAAACTATTATCGATCAAAAAGATTACCAAAATCCTAAAATTTACTGCGACTTGGGGGCGTGAGTGATGAGGATCTATTTGATAAAGCGAACGAAACCTTTACCCAATTACAGAATGAAGGAAAACCGTTCTTTAGCCTCGTGTTTAGTTCAAGCAATCACGATCCTTTCGAGTTTCCAGATGGTAAAATTGAGCTTTACGAACAACCAAAAGCCACGCGTAATAACAGTGCAAAATATGCGGATTATGCGATTGGTCATTTCTTCAAAGTTAGCGAAACAATCTAATTATTGGAAAGATACCGTGTTCTTGGTGATTGCAGACCACGACTCCCGTGCAGCAGGGGCAAGCTTAGTGCCAATTAAGCATTTCCATATTCCTGCGTTAATTTTAGGTGATCATGTTGCACCACGCCGAGACAGTCGTTTAGTGAGTCAAATTGATATGCCGACAACCTTACTTTCTATTGCAGGCGTAAGCGGTAATTATCCGATGATTGGTTTTGATTTAACGCAAGATGTGAATCCGAATCGTGCCTTTATGCAGTTCGATCAAACCCAAGCTTTAATGAAAGGCAATCATGATGTCGTTATCCAAACACCAAATAGCAAAGCAAAAGGCTATGTGTATGATAAAGAAAAAGATACATTGACTGAAAAAGAGGTGCCGGAAGAAATGAAAAAAGAAGCATTGGCACATGCTTTACTTGGCAGCTATTTGTATAAAAAACCGTTTATATAAAGGCAGTGAAGAGAAAATAAAGTGCGGTCAGTTTTAGGCTAATTTTAAAGGGCGAATGATTTCGCCCTTTTTCTTTATATGATATGATTTTTGCTTAGTGATTTTCAGCAATCACACGTGGGAATAAAATATTATTTTCACGGTGAATATGCATCATTAAATCATCAGCAAACTCTTGGATGCCGCTGTAAAGCGCACGCCATGTATTGCAAGCATCTGCTGGAGGCGTCATATTGTTTGTTAATGATTTCAATACATCTAAATGTTCGCCGTGTTCTGCGTGTTCCATTTCCATCATACGAATTGGCATTTGTGCCATCATATAGTTACCAGCTTTGATCATCGGGAAAAGCACGTGCTCTTCTTTCATCATATGGTTGCTCAAATCCTCATAGACATTGCGTAATTCCGCCGCTACGCCGATAGGGCAATCTTCACGATCGCCATGAACACTTTCTACACGATCCGCTAAGACGATTAATTCTTGAAGTTGTTCGCGGTGGCGTTGATGGTAGCGAACTAAAATATGATCGATAATTTCAGGATAAGTTGCATTAACCCAATATTCTTCCGGGTTTTCTGCTTTGCTGTTTTGAAGCTCGGTTAAAGCGGGTTTCAATTTCTGCTAAATTTAATCCTTTTTCTGCCGCTGCGTTTGCAAGTGTATCGGAACCACCACAGCAGAAATCCAAATCATATTCACGAAGTAGAGAAGTTGAGCCGGGTACGCTGACTGCGATTTCACTTAATTTTTTATCTGCAAAAAGACATAATGAATCTCCTTATTGATGAGGTAGAGTTAAAAGTTGAGTGAAATACTATGACAATAGCAAAAAAATGCAAAGCCTTTTTTAGAAAAGTATGATTCAAATCAAAGCGACGGCTCAAATTTACCTTGTTATAGTTAGGAGTTGATGTGTTTAAAAAGAGAAAGTTGCATTGCTTTGAATGAGGGCTGTTATTATTCGAGCATTGAAAGAGGGATTTAGATGAAACGAAATTTATCGATTTTTTTAGCTGTTGGATTACTATTGCTGATTTTTAGGTGGCGGCTATTTTTTTGCGAATTTAACAATTTTTGAACGTACATTTATCCAATTAAATACGTCACAAAAAGTGAGTTATATTCCTTTTGAAAACAAGCTAAATATGCAATGTGACAAGGTTAATGGTTTAATGCCTAAATTAACGTCTTCACATTTTCGTTTAGTCAATTGGAATGTGCATAAAGGGCAAGATAAGGGTTGGCAAGAAGATTTAGCGAGATTGTCTAAACAAGCTGATTTTGTGTTATTGCAAGAGGCAACGCAGCATCAAAATTTAAACACATTTTCGACCGCACTTTTTGTGTCCTCTTTTTCTTTTAAAGATCTCTTATCGGGTGTCAAGACATTCACTAAAACGCAACCAGAATGGTATTGCGGTGGTGGCGTAGCAGAACCATTAATACAAATACCTAAAGTGGCAAGTGTGATGAGTTTTCCATTAGAAAAAGACGCTAGCTTGCTACTTATTAATGTACATTTGATTAATTTTGAATGGGGAATTTCGGCTTATCAAACTCAGTTAGAGCAGCTCTTTTCTTTTGTGGAAAATCATCAAGGCCCCATCATTATGTCTGGCGATTTTAATGCGTGGAATGAACATCGCTTGAATTTAGTCAATAATCTGATGCAAAAATATGGCTTAGATTCAGTGGCGCTCTCTCAAGATGAGCGGGTTAGATTTTTAGGTTATCCACTGGATTATATTTTTTTACGCGAGGCGTAAAAGTGGTGAGTGCAACATCAGAAGTGGTTACTTCGTCAGATCATAATCCATTACTGGTTGAATTCGAATTGGAATAAAGTGCGGTCAGATTTTGAGAAAATTTTAGGGCTAACGTTATGTTAGCCCTATGTGTTAATTACTTGGTTTGATTAATTAAAAATTGTGTTAATAGAGACACTGGACGACCTGTTGCGCCTTTATTTGCACCTTGAAGCCAAGCTGTCCCGGCGATATCTAAATGTGCCCAGGTGTATTTTTTCGTAAAGTTGGAGAGGAATGCGCCTGCAGTAATTGCACCGCCCCAACGACCGCCAATATTCGCTAAATCAGCAAATGGAGATTTTAATTGCTCTTGATATTCTTCACTTAATGGTAAACGCCATGCTTTATCGGTGGTTTCCTGTGCGGCTTGTAATAACTGTTCTGCTAAGGCATCATCAGTTGAAACTAAGCCACTGTTATGTTGACCTAAAGCCACCACGCAAGCACCTGTTAGGGTTGCGACATCAATCACATATTGCGGTTCAAAACGTTCTACATAAGTCAATGTATCACAAAGCACTAAACGTCCTTCAGCATCAGTATTTAATACTTCTACGGTTAAACCATTCATTGTAGTGAGAATATCACCTGGGACGATAGGCATTGCCATCAGGCAAGTTTTCACAACCCGCTAATACACCGATGACATTTAATGGCAGATTTAATTCTGCAATGGCTTTCATTGTGCCGAATACAGAAGCCGCACCGCACATATCGTATTTCATCTCATCCATTTCTGCGGCTGGTTTTAAACGAAATACCACCCGCATCAAAGGTCAATCCTTTGCCCACTAATACGATAGGTTTCGCATTTTTATCTGGGGCGTTGTTGAAATGCAAAATAGATAGGTAAGCAGGGTGTTTGAGAACCACCAGATACGGCTAAATACGCATTCATGCCAAGCTTTTGTCATGTCTTCTTCATCAATCACATCGAGGGAAAGTGCGGTTGACGTTTCGGCTAAATTTTTAGCTTGTTCAGCTAAATAAGCCGGTGTACAAATATTGGGCGGCATATTCGCGATATTACGCGCAGCTTTTACACCATTTGCAATGGCTTGAGCTTCTGCGATGGCTTGCTGAGCTTGTGAATCATCGGTATTAAAAAAACGATTTCTTGAAGTGAGATAGCATCCGCTTTTTTTGCTTTTTAAATTCATCAAATTGATAAAGGCTATGTTCGATGGTTTCAATGGTAAAACGCACATTCCAAAAATAGATCGCGATCTTTAATTTCCACATCCGTTAAATTATTCACCGCTTGTTGAATATTTAATTCTTTTTAATGTTTGGGTCACTCGTTGGATGATTTGTTTAAATTGGCGTTCAGTCGTTTCGCCTTTTTTTGCCACAACCTGCGACTAACACGCGTTTAGCCGCAAGATTTCGGTAAACGAATGAAGCAGAGTCGCTTGCCCAATTTTTGCCTGAAAGATCTTGGCTTTGAGCTAACTGGCTGAGGTAGCCTTGTGTGATTTGATCGATTTCATTGAAACTTTTTGTCAATTCATTGTTCTCATAAATGCCGATGATGAGGCAATCGGTTGATTGAGAAAGTGCGGTTGAGTTTGCTTGATATTTCATGTTATTTCCTTATGTTGCTAATTTGCTATTTAAATCAGTCAAAATAAGGTATCATACGCCATCTAAATTAGCCAGTTTCCCGTGTTTTTTAGTTAGAAAAAAAGAATGATATTAACCCGATATTTAACAAAAGAAGTCTTTAAAAGCCAGATTGCGATTTTGTTTATTTTGCTTTTAATTTTCTTCAGCCAACAACTTGTGCGCGTACTTGGTTCAGCGGCAAATGGTAAAGGTTCCCGCCGATCTGGTGTTCTCTTTACTCGGTTTAGGGATGCCGACAATGGCGCAATTAATGTTGCCATTATGTTTGTTTATCGCCATTTTGCTAACTTTCGGTCGACTCTACGCAGAAAGTGAGATTACCGTAATGCGAGCTTGTGGTGTGGGACAACGTATTCTTGTTCGTGTGGCGTTAATTCTTTCTTTATTTACCGCTGGCTTGGCTGCTTACAATGCTTTGTGGCTTTCTCCATGGGCCATTCAAAAAAAGCAAGCGGCGATTGTCGAAGATGCTAAAGCGAACCCAACCATGGGGGCATTGGCTTCTGGTCAATTCATGTCCACAAGCAACAATAATTTCGTCTTATTCATTGATAAGATTAACGGTAATCAAATCAGTGATGTTTATCTTTTTCCAAATGAAAGCCAAAGGTCAAACGAAACCATCAGTAGTTACCGCTGAAAAAGGTGAATTAAAAGCGTTACCGAAATGGCGATCAAGTCTTGAATTTACAGAATACCTTGCGTGTAGAAGGCACATCGGTGCTTCCTGATTTCCGTATTACACATTTTGATGACTACCAAGCGTATTTAGGCCATCAAGAGACAAACTACAGAAAGTGATGAAGCCGCTGAATTATCTTTTGAGCAATTATTAAAAGATAAAAGTGCAGCCGCAAAAGCAGAGTTGCATTGGCGTATTACCTTAATTTTTAGCGGTGCCTTTAATGGCGCTCATCGCCGTACCAATGAGTAAAGTGAATCCTCGCCAAGGTCGTTTTTGCGAAAGATCTTACCGGCACTATTGCTTTATTTAATTTACTTCTTGTTACAAAGCTCATTTAAATCTGCGGGTGGCTGCAGGTAAGCTTGATGCTGGTTTATTAATGCCGTTGGTAAATATCGCCTTTTTAATTTTAGGGATTGTGCTGAATAGTTGGGATAGCACCGCTATGCATAAATTCCGTCGTGTATTCAGAAAAGGGTAATAACAATGTTGATGAATACTCTTGATCGTTATATCGGTAAAAAGCATCTTAGGGGCAATTTTTTTGCCACGTTATTTACGTTGGTTGGCCTTTCGGCAATTATCAAATTTGTAGAGCAATTCCGTAGCGTAGGGAAAGGTTCTTATGATATTTGGCAAGCGGTGGCTTATACAGGCTTAACGATGCCAAAAGATGTAGAAACCTTTTTCCCGATGGCTGCCTTGTTAGGTGCCTTTAATTGCTTTAGGGTAATTTAGCCAGCCGCAGTGAATTAGTGGTCATGCAATCCGCAGGGTTTTTTTCTCGCTTTTAAAATTGGATTAGCCGTCATGAAAAACGGCACTTCCACTGGTGCTTTTTTTACCATGATTATTGGTGAGTGGGGGATTCCACAAACTGAACAGTTTGCCCGTGATATGCGTACTCGTGCGCTTTCCGGTGGTTCAATGCTTTCGGTAAAAAAATGGTGTATGGGCAAAAGACGGTAATAATTTCGTGTATGTTCGTCGTATTACCGATGATGCACAATTAGAAGATATTTATATTTATACCTTTGATGAACAGCGTAATCTCACTCATTTGAAGCATGCAAATCAAGCACAATATTCTGCTGAAAATAATCAATGGCAGTTGCGTCAAGTGAATAATTCAGCGGTATCAAAAGAACAAATTACCACAACAAACCGTTTAACAGAAGATTGGGCAACAAGCTTAACGCCAGATAAATTAGGCGCAGTTTCATTACGTCCAACGTCATTATCTATTTCCGGTTTGTATGAATATATTGCTTTCTTAAAACAAACAGGACAGGATTCTCGCCGTTTTGAATTAACCTATTGGCGTAAGATTTTTCAGCCCCTTTCTGTAGGTGTGATGATGATGCTTGCGTTATCTTTCATCTTTGGTTCATTACGTAGTGTCACTGCAGGAGCGAGAATCGTAACGGGGATTTGTTTTGGTTTCTTGTTCTATGTCGTCAATGAAATTTTTGGACAAATGAGTGTGGTATTTAATGCGCCAGCTTTTTTAGGTGCACTAATGCCAAGCCTCTTGTTTATGGCGATTATTTGGTGGCTACTTGCAAGAAAAACGAGATTAATTAACAAATAAAATGAAAAAAAGGCGAACAGATAAGGTTCGCCTTTTTGTTCACTAAAAAAAGTGCGGTCAAAATTGACCGCACTTTAGGAATTTAATCTTCTTTAAATTCTCTCATCATTTCTTCGGCTTTTTTCACCATTTCTGCGGAACCGATGAAAAGTGGTACACGTTGGTGAAGTTCAGTTGGTTGAATATCTAAAATTCGATTGTAACCATCAGAGGCAATACCCCCCGCTTGTTCTGCTAAGAATGCCATTGGATTGCCTTCATAAAGCAAACGAAGCTTACCATTTGGATAGTTAGTTGCACTTGGGTAAATATAGATACCACCTTTTAATAAGTTACGATGGAAGTCAGCTACTAATGAACCAATATAACGTGATGCATAAGGGCGGTTAGTTGCTTTATCTTCTTCTTGGCAGTATTTAATGTATTTTTTTACCCCTTGTGGGAATTTGAGATATTGTCCTTCATTGATGGAATAGATTTTGCCCTCTTTTGGCATCTTCATATTTTCATGAGAAAGACAGAATGTACCGATAGATGGATCATAAGTGAAACCATTTACACCATGACCAGTGGTATAAACCAACATGGTAGACGAACCATATACGATATAACCCGCAGCCACTTGTTTATTACCTGGTTGCATAAAGTCTTCTAAGGTAACAGGTGAGCCAATAGGGGATACACGACGGTAAATAGAGAAGATTGTTCCCAACCGAAACGTTTACATCAATATTGGATGAACCATCAAGTGGGTCGGTCAAAATAATATATTTTGCATTGCGAGCACGTTCAGTATCAAAAAGCGATAAAAGCTTTCTTCTTCCTCTGAAGCAAAACCTGCCACTTCTTCACGTGACATGAGGGCTGCATTCATGGTGTTATGGGCGAATAAGTCCAATTTCATTTGGCTTTCACCTTGCACGTTTTCGACACCAGACTGACCAAGAATATTGGTTAAACCTGCTTTGTTGATATCACGATGAATGATTTTTGCTAATAAACGAATAGAAGACAAAAATACCACTAAGTTCCCCTTTTTGCATTTGGGTACTCTGCTTGGCGTTCAACAATAAATTCACTCAATGTTTTTCATGTTTATTCCTTTTTTTATAATTGTTAAATAAATAATAGACCCTTTTTATTATATGTTATTTAGCACTTTTGATTGAGATCAAAATGTGAAGAATGAGATCTTTGTCACATTTTATTTTTTTGATACAAAAACCTTGACAAAAACCTATAAATATCCTTTAAAAGAGAGGTGTAACAAAAAAATAACAAATAACACAACATCAGAATAAAGGGTACCTTATGAATATAACCCCGATCAGCGAGTCGGCGGTGGTTTGCTCTTTACCACCACCAGCTTCACTTCAACAACAACGCCAACTCTGGGCGTTTGCCAATCAACTACAGTCTGAGCAAGATATTGTAGAAGTTGTCGTGGGAATGAATAATCTCACGGTCTTCACTGATTTTTACGTAGATTTTGAGCCGCTTATTCAGCGCTTGGAACAACGTTGGACAGAATTGAAAGTATCTACTTTTCAAGGTCGTCATATCGAGATTCCGGTAATTTATGGCGGCGAATTAGGTCAAGATTTATCTGAAGTGGCCAAATTACATGACACCACGCCAGAACGAATTGTTCAAATGCATAGCGAACCGATTTATACGGTATATATGATTGGTTTCCAACCTGGTTTTCCCTATTTGGGTGGTTTACCTGAAAGCCTGCACACGCCACGTCGTGCTGTCCCAAGAACAGTTGTTCCTGCTGGTTCTGTTGGTATTGGTGGGAGCTCAAACAGGCATTTATCCCTTTTCCTCTCCTGGCGGATGGCAATTAATCGGTCATACCAAGCATGCGCTATTTGATAAAAAACAGGCGCAACCAACCTTTATTACAAGCAGGTGATACGGTGAAATTTGTGGTGGAGGGGATTGAGCTATGATTCATGTTATTGATGTGCAATCCCGAGCCACAATTCAGGATTTGGGCCGTTTTGGTTTACGTCGATTTGGGGATTAGTCAATGCGGAGCAATGGATAAATTGGCGTTACGTGCTGGTAATATTTTACTAGGTAATGCAGAGGATGCCCCAGCAATTGAAGTTCCTTTAGGTGGTATCACATTGCAATTTCAGCAGGATATGAATTTTTGTGTCACCGGGGCATTTTATGAAATGACCTTAGATGATAAACCGGTCTTTGCTTACTGGCGTTATCAGGCACGAGCGGGGCAGGTACTGAAAATGGCGCGAGCCAGAATCGGAATGTATGGTTACCTATGTGTGCAAGGTGGCATCCTATTACCCAAAGAGTTAAATTCTTGCAGTACCGATTTACGGGCTCAAATTGGAGGAATAGAAGGACGTGGTTTACAAGCAGGTGATCAATTGCAAACGGTAAATGATCCTATTTTTGCGTAGTGAAATTGGGATTGCACCTATTCCACTTAAAGCATACGATTCATGCGTTACCGTCCTCTGAATATCAGGCGTTTAAACGGAAAATCCCAATATTATTGGTGGCGAGGTAAATGGACGTTGCAAAGCAGCAGTGATCGCATGGGTTATCGTTTTCAAGGGCAAAAAAATTAGAATTAAAGCAACCGCTGGAAATGCTATCTCATGCTATTCAATTTGGTAGCGTACAAGTTCCACCAAGTGGTCAACCAATTATTTTTGATGGCTGATGCGCAAACTACGGGCGGTTATCCCAAAATTGCCAATGTGATCGATGCGGATCTTGGTGCGTTGGCACAGGTACGTTTAGGCTCAACCATTCAATTTCGAGGCAGTTAGTTTAGAACAAGCCGCAAAAATTGCGTCGTAAAAATGAGATATACCTCGATCAAATTAGGAGAATTGTCGATGAAAAAAATTGATTTAAATGCCGATATTGCTGAAGGTTTTCCTTTTGATGAGGCATTATTGAAAATTGCTTTCTTCTGCCAATATTGCTTGCGGTTTACATGCCGGTGGAGCAAAAGAAATGCAAAGTGCGGTCAGATTTGCGAAAAGAAAAATCAGGTTCGTATTGGTGCTCATCCAGGTTTTCCAGATCGAGAAAACTTCGGGCGTACTCAAATGGATTTACCTGAACAGGAATTAATTGCGCATTTGCGGTATCAGCTTGGGTGCATTAAAAGCGATTTGTGATGGGGAAGGCACGGAAATTAGTTATGTTAAACCACACGGTGCTTTTATACAATCAAGCTGCGAAAGATGAAAAAGTTGGCACGTTTAATTGCACAAACAATTTCGTCAATTTGATTCTAATTTAAAATTAATGGGATTGGCAGGGTAGCTTAATGTTACGCGTAGCTGAGGAAGAAGGTTTACAAACAATTTCTGAAGTTTTTGCGGATCGCCACTATATGCCTGATGGGAGTTTGGTACCTCGTTCGCAACCGAATGCAATGGTGGAGTCTGATGAGGAAGCCATTCAACAAGTGTTACAAATGGTAACAGAAGGTCAAGTCAAAGCCATTGATGGAAGCCTTGTGCCAGTAAAAGCAGAAAGTATCTGTTTACATGGCGATAATCAACATTCTCTACAATTTGCAGCACGCATTGTGGAAGAATTAGAAAAAAATCATATAACAATAACGGCATAAGCCGAATAAACATAACACACAACATCAACTTAACAAGGGAGGTGCTTTATGGCATCAATCAATCACCGCCGAAATGCAGTGCTGGGGTGCGGCATTTTTAATGGCGACTTCAGCAATTGGTCCTGGCTTTTTAACTCAAACTGCAACCTTTACAAACACCTTATTAGCCAGTTTTGGCTTTGTGATTTTATTATCGATTTTGTTAGATATTGGTGCTCAGCTTAATATTTGGCGAATTGTGGTGGTATCAGGAAAGCGAGCACAGGATATTTCTAATGCTGTTTTTCCAGGCGCGGGCTATTTTCTTGCGTCACTTATCGTGATGGGAGGGTTGGCTTTTAATATTGGTAATGTAGGGGGCGCAGGCCTAGGGCTTAATTCAATCTTTGGTATCGCCCCAGAAACAGGAGCTGTTATCAGTGGCATCATTGCAATTTTAATTTTTTTACGTAAAGAAGCAGGATTGTTAATGGATCGCTTTGCCCAATTAATGGGTTTTATTATGATTGCACTGACTTTGTATGTCATGTTTAAAACAGAACCGCCAGTGGTAGAAGCAGCATATCGTACCTTTATTCCAGAGCAAGTTGATCCTATCGCAATTGTGACATTAGTTGGAGGAACCGTAGGGGGATATATTACCTTTGCTGGCGCTCACCGCTTATTAGACGCGGGGATCCAAGGGTGAAAAAGCAATGGCTGAAGTGAGTCGTAGCTCTGTATCGGCTATTTTAATCGCCTCTACTATGCGTGTTGTATTATTTCTTGCAGTGCTTGGTGTTGTCGCCAAAGGGATTCCGTTGAATCCTAAAAATCCAGCAGAAACGCCTTTTCGAATACGTGGCAGGCCATTTTGGCCAAATCTTATTTGGCGTAGTGATTTGGGCAGCTTCTATCACATCAGTTATTGGTGCCGCTTATACATCGGTATCATTCCTCACGAGCCTTTGTCCGACAATTGAACGAAATAGAAACTGTTGGATTATTGGGTTTATAGTGGTTTCTACAGCAGTTCTTGTCACTGTAGGGAAACCTGCTGCTGTACTGGTTTTTGTGGGAACCCTAAATGGTTTAATTTTACCAATAGCACTAGCCTTGATTTTATTAGCCGCTTATCGAAGCAATATTGTTGGTAGCTATAAACACCCAATTTGTTTAGCTTTTTGCTGGCTGGTTTGTAGTGATTATTATGGCAATATTAAGTGGAAAAAAACCATAATTTCTTATGTATCTAGTTTTGTAAGTTAGTTTTTATTTCAAACTAAAGTGCGGTCAGAATTTACTGAGAGTTTTTCAGTATAATATTAAAAAAATCAACCGCACTTTCTTTATCCCTAAATCTGTGTAGAATTAAAAAGTATTTAATCACAGTAAAGGAATACTGTTATGAAATTTACTCATTTTCCTTTCAAATCAAGTTTACTTGCTTGCAGTATCGCTTTGCTTTCTGCTTGCAATTCAATTACTTATCATCCCACTAAAACGATTGAGCAAATAGATCCACAAAAGGGATATCGCTTGGAAAAATGCGATGCAGCAAGCATTACAAAAAAAGAAAATTTGGTGATTATGACTTTTTCAGGTGGTGGCTCTCGTGCGGCATCTTTAGGTTATGGCGTGTTAGAGCAATTCCAAAAATGTCTCAGTGCGTCCAACAGAGAAAGGTAGCACCTTATTGCAAAAATATTGATATTGTGTATGGGGTGTCTGGCGGCTCAGTATTAGCAGCCTATTTTGCTTTGGAGGGACAGGACATTATCCCTAAATTTAATAATTCTTTTTTTGAAAAAAAGAATTTCCAGAAAAAAAGTCATCAATGAAGTATTTTCGGTGAGTAATGTGCCTCGGCTTACTTCTCCACAGTTTGGTCGTAGCGATTTGTTGCAGGAACAGCTCAATCTTGCTTTATATAGTGGGAAAAAATTTGCAGATCTTGAACAACGTAAAGGACCTTTTGCCGTGATTAATGCCACAGATATGACAGCAGGACAGGAAGTTTCTTTTTACGCAAGATTTCTTTTGATTGGCTTTGTGTTGATTTAAATGATGTTGAGATTGCTCGGGCAGTAGCGGCATCAAGCGCCGTACCATTAATTTTTTCACCGATTACGCAAAATAATCATGGTGGTTCCTGCCTCGTGGAAAATAAAAAAGAGTTATTGATGCAGATGAATCCACCTAATCGGTTGTTGTTGAGTAACTTTGATGCCATGGAAAAACGCATGGAGCCTTATCAAAAATAAGGCTGAAAAAAACCTTATTTGCACTTTAGTTGATGGTGGCTTAACGGATAATTTAGGGTTTGGCTAGCTTATTGGATGTGTCAAATTTACTTTAGTGTCCGAAAAATTATATACTGAGCTTAAGAATTATAATTTACGTAATATTGTCGTGGTAAACGTTAATGCTCAAAATGAACTTACTAGCGATATTGATAAATCAGCTGATGTACCGGGAATCAAAGATGTCGTAAATACAGTGATTAATGTACCAATTGATAAAACGACAGCATCGACAGTGAAATATTCACAACAATTTGCGGATCAATGGAATGCTTACGCTAAACGTAAAAAAGGAATAAAAATTAAAGCTCATTTTGTGAATTTAAATTTAAAAAGATTTGCCAGAGGGGCAATTGAAGAATGATGTTCTTAATATCGGTACATCGCTATATTTGCCAGAATCGGATGTGGATAAACTGCGCGAAGCGGCTAAGATTTTATTGGAACAATCAAAAGAATACTATAAGGCAGTGAAAGCATTGCAATAGTTTATAGGCTTAAAGTGTGGTTAGAAATGACCGCACTTTTCTTTTTAAATTTTATATCAATTCCATTCATATAAAAATCACAATAAAAATTCACATCCATCTAGACGTCTAAATCTTTAATGAGGACGTTAATTTTGTTACACTCAATCTATCTTAGAATTAATTAAATATAGGAAAGCAAAATGAGTAAACTTTTTCCAAATGCCACTATTCGTACTTCTGCGCCATATCGTTTTGATATTGTAGGCAGTTTTTTACGCCCAGAGGCTTTAAAACAGGCTCGTTATCAATGTAGTTGTGGTGATATTTCTTGTGCTGATTTAACGCAAGTTGAAGATACAGAAATTGCAAAATTGGTAGAGCATCAAAAAAATGTCGGATTGCATGCAGTGACTGATGGTGAATTTCGTCGTACTTTTTGGCATTTAGACTTCTTAGCCGCATTAGATGGCGTGAAAGAAGTAGATGCTGAAAAATTCTCAGTGCAATTTAAACACGATAATGTACGCCCGAAAACATTAAAAATTGTGGATAAGATCGGTTTTTCAGAGAGCCATCCTTTCGTTGAACATTACCGCTCATTGCAAAAGATAGCAGGGGAGACTGAAGTTAAATTAACAATTCCTTCTCCATCAATGCTACATTTAATTTGTACAGTACGTGCCACAGATTATCAGCCGATTGAACGTTATAAAGATAACAATCAGTTGTTATTAGATGATATTGCTGATGCTTATATTGAAGCGATGAATATCTTTTATAAATTAGGATGTCGTAACTTACAGTTGGATGATACAAGTTGGGGTGAATTTTGTGCGGAAGATAAACGTAAAACCTATACTGAGCGTGGTTTAGATTTAGATCAAATCGCCAAAGATTATGTGTATATGTTAAACAAAATCGTGGCAGCGAAACCAGCAGATTTAGCGATTACAATGCATATTTGTCGTGGTAATTTCCGTTCAACTTGGTTCTCTGCTGGTGGTTATGAGCCTATCGCAGAAACCTTATTTGGCCACTGTAATGTGGATGGTTTCTTCTTAGAGTATGACAGTGATCGTGCAGGTGATTTCAAACCTTTACGCTTTATTAAAAATCAACAAGTAGTGTTAGGATTAATCACCTCTAAATCGGGTGAGTTAGAAAACCGTGATGAAATTATTGCTCGTATTAAAGAAGCAGCGCAATATGTTGATATCAATCAACTTTGCTTAAGTCCACAATGTGGTTTTGCTTCAACGGAAGAGGGTAATATCCTGACTGAAGAACAACAATGGAAGAAACTCGAATTTATCCGTAGTATCGTGGAAGAAGTTTGGGGTAAGTAATCTAGTTTAGAGTGTAAAAGAGATAATCGTTAAGGCGATTATCTCTTTTTTTATGAAAGTGTGGTTAAAAATGACCGCACTTTTAAACAATAAAAAAGGAAGTCGATAGACTTCCTTTTATGTTATTTCAATTTAATTATTTTTGACGCATTGCAGGGAATAGGATTACATCACGGATAGATGGTGCGTTAGCATAAAGCATTGCTAAACGGTCGATACCTAAACCTTCACCTGCTGTTGGTGGTAAACCGTGTTCAAGTGCCACAACGAAGTCATCATCTTTAAACATCGCTTCATCGTCACCCGCTTCTTTCGCTGCGACTTGCGCATCAAAACGTTCATTTTGGTCTTCGGCATCGTTTAATTCTGAGAAGCCGTTACCAATTTCACGACCACCGATGAACAATTCAAAACGGTCTGTTACTTCTGGATTTTCATCATTACGACGTGCAAGTGGTGAAATTTCCGCTGGATGCGCCATTAAGAAGGTTGGTTGAATTAAGTGATGTTCAGCCACTTCTTCAAAGATCGCATTTACGATAGAGCCTAAGCCCCAAGATTTTTGTACTTCGATACCTAAGCGTTCAGCGGTTGCTTTTGCACGATCGAAATCATAAAGATCTTCTTTTACGATACCTTTATCTGCACCGTATTTAATGGTTGCATCATGTAATGTGATACGCTCAAATGGTTTGCCAAAGTCAAATTCTAAATCACCGTATTTCACAATGGTTGTACCAAGAATATCCATCGCGAGTTTGCGTAATAATTCTTCGGTATTATCCATTAAATCATGATAATCCGCATAAGCTTGGTAGTATTCAAGCATGGTGAATTCAGGGTTATGACGAACAGAAACCCCTTCATTACGGAAGTTACGGTTTAATTCGAAGACACGTTCAAAACCACCAACCACTAAACGTTTTAAGTAAAGTTCTGGCGCAATACGAAGATACATATCAACGTCTAATGCATTGTGGTGAGTGATAAATGGACGAGCAGATGCACCGCCTGGAATCACTTGTAGCATAGGGGTTTCCACTTCCATGAAACCTTTAGAAATAAAGAATTCGCGAATACCCGCAATCACTTTTGAACGAATAATAAATGTGCGGCGAGATTCTTCATTAGAAATTAAATCTAAGTAACGTTGGCGGTAACGTGCCTCCATGTCTGTTAAACCATGGAATTTGTTTGGTAATGGACGAAGTGCTTTTGGTTAAAAGTTGTACTTCAGTTGTTTTAATGGTTAATTCATTGGTTTTAGTTTTGAAAAGCGTACCTTTCACCCCAATGATATCACCTAAATCCCAATTACCTACATCTTCGGCATAAACGCCTTCAGGAAGGTTATCACGAGCAACATATAATTGGATTTTGCCACTCATATCTTGCAAGGTAATAAAGGTGGCTTTACCCATTGCACGACGAGTCATAATACGACCAGCAACGGCAACTTCAATCGCTTTTTCTTTTAATACTTCACCATCTTCGGCTTCGTACTTATCATGTAAATCTTGAGCAAGGGCGTCACGACGGAATTGATTCGGGAACGCATTACCTTTTGCACGTAATGCGGCTAATTTTTCACGGCGAACGAGCATTTCGCCATTGAGATCTAATTCTTTCACTTCTTGTTCTGACATATCCTTTACCTCGCTAGTTTGTAATTAGAATGTGATTTATTGAAAATAAAAAGGTTTCTTCTATTCTACCCATAGCATTGTTTTTTGTTAAGCCTTTTTTAATGAAGTCATCTGTTTTATAGGGAAAGTGTTGGTGATAAATGCAGGAAAGCAAAATTGTGCTATTTTTTAATCAAAACGTTTATCATCGTGTCTTGATATTCATATAAACAAAAAAAGAGCGGTCAATTTTCCAAAGGTTTTTAAACGCTGAAAAATATTGACCGCTCTTTGCGTAGAATGATTAATTAAAGATCGAAATCGCCGAAATCATTGGTATCGACTTTAGAGTCAATTTGACCAACAAGGTAAGAACTCACTTCGACTTCTTGTGGTGCTACTTGTACGTTGTCAGAAACAAGCCATGCGTTAATCCATGGAATTGGGTTAGAACGCGCGCCAAATGGCAGTGGAAGACCAACGGCTTGCATACGGATATTGGTAATGTATTCCACGTATTGTACCAAAATGTCTCTGTTCAAACCAATCATTGAACCGTCTTTAAATAAGTAATCTGCCCATTCTTTTTCTTGTTCTGCTGCCGCTAAGAATAAATCATAGGCTTCTTGTTTACATTCTTCCGCAATTTCTGCCATTTCAGGATCGTCTTGACCTGCAGCCATAATGTTTAAAATATGCTGCGTACCAGTTAAGTGTAAGGCTTCATCACGTGCGATAAATTTAATGATTTTCGCATTACCTTCCATTAATTGACGCTCTGCAAAGGCAAAGGAACAAGCGAAAGATACGTAGAAACGAATCGCTTCAAGTGCGTTCACACTCATCAAGCAAAGGTAAAGTTGTTTTTTCAGATTACGTAATGTCACCACACATTCTTTACCATCTACAGTATAAGTACCTTCACCATATAGGCTGTAAAGTTGGCTATCACGGATTAAATCATCGTAATAAGAAGAAATGTCACGTGCACGTTTGATGATTTCTTCGTTGGTCACTATGTCATCAAATACAATAGATGGATCGTTCACAATGTTACGAATAATGTGTGTAAGAACGAGAGTGGATAGTTTCAGAGAAGGTCCAAGTCTCGATCCAAGTTTCTAATTCTGGAATAGATACCAACGGTAATAATGCAACGTTTGGGCTACGACCTTGAATAGAATCTAATAAGGTTTGATATTTTAAGTTACTGATGAAAATGTGTTTTTCATGCTCAGGTAACGCGGCATAGTCGATACGGTCTTGTGAGACATCCACTTCTTCTGGACGCCAGAAGAAAGAAAGTTGTTTTTTTCAATGAGCTTTTCAAACGTCTCATATTTTTTTGTTGATCGTAACGCGCAACGTTAACGTTTTGACCAAAGAACATAGGCTCTTTTAATTGGTCGTTTTTAGTTTGTGAGAAAGTAGTATATGCCATGTTAATGTCCTAATAACTTTGTTAAAGTTGGTATAAACGGTGCTAGAGTAGTAAGTATATTGGCGTGATCACTGATTAATCCAATAAAGTTTTTTTATATTTTTTTCACTAAACGTTTTACTATTATTAGCTTCTTTCATTTGAGTTAGCAGATTTAGCAATTCATTTTTTTATATTCCATATCAATATTTGATATGGAATTAATGTCATCAGCTATTTTTTTCAAATAATTCAGTATTGTTCATTTGAATTTTTTTGAGAGAACTCTTTGCTATTTGTTGCAACATTTTGAGTTCCTCCATAGAAATTAAAAAGTATTTTTGAACAATTTGTTCAACTTTTTTTATATCGGGAGAGTCTATCACTGGCTGTTCTCCAATTAGTGGATATTCTTGTTCTATCTTTAAGCAAAAAAATCAAGGATTATACTTCGTACTTTTTTTCTAATATCTCAGTAACTGCAGAGACGGGAATTTCTTGCCAAGCATTTAAACAAACTAGATCTTTGTAAATTTTTGCGACCTTCTAGGACAATTAAATTATGATCCCAATCAGCGGTTAAAAATATCTGAAGTTGAGTTATTAAGTAAATGTTCTAAAGTTGAAACTCCCCTAGACATATAGCATGTGTCTACATATTCTCTAAATTCTTTATGTATCGTTGTAGACGGAATATTCAAATCTTTAAAAAAATGTGGGTTGAAGACTGAAAAATTCCCTTTAGAGTGAGCAGGGATTATACGATAAGAAGGAAAAACAATCTTTATTGTCATATCCATTTATTTCACTATTAACCCAATTTTTTTAAGTTCTTCATTCTTTAGGCGATAAGCAAGAATTTTTGCATTTCATTAAAGTTTCATTTAATGAAAGGCTGTGATTTACACAGCCGTCAATAATTTCCTGTAATAAAGTCATATAATGCCTTAAATCTTACATGCTCCACCAGCACAGCCGTCATCTAAATCTTCTTGGCTGTCTTCCGCACCATCACGGGTGTTTTGATAGTAGAGGGTTTTTAAGCCGTATTTGTAAGCGGTTAAAAGATCTTTTAACAACACTTTCATTGGCACTTTACCGTCTTCAAAACGTTTCGGATCGTAGTTGGTATTTGCAGAGATCGCTTGATCTACGAATTTTTGCATAATGCCGACTAAGTGCAAGTAACCATCATTGCTTGGAATATCCCAAAGTAATTCGTAGTTTTCGCTTAAGTTCTCATAATCTGGTACGACTTGTTTTAAGATACCATCTTTTGACGCTTTAATACTTACATGACCACGTGGTGGTTCGATACCGTTTGTTGCGTTAGAAATCTGTGAAGAGGTTTCAGACGGCATTAATGCGGTTAAGGTTGAGTTACGTAAACCAAACTCTTTGATTTCGTGACGTAACGTTTCCCAATCATAATGCAATGGTTCTTGCGTTAAGCTATCGATATCTTTCTTATACGTATCGATTGGTAAAATACCTTTCGCATAATTGGTTTCATTGAAGTATTCGCATGCACCTAATTCTTTCGCTAAGTTCATGGAGGCTTTCAGTAGATAGTATTGAATCGCTTCAAATGTACGGTGAGTTAAATCGTTCGCTGAACCATCAGAATAACGCACACCATTTTTCGCTAAATAATACGCATAGTTAATTACACCAATACCAAGTGAACGACGACCTAATGAAGAGCGTTTTGCCGCTGGAACAGGGTAGCCTTGATAATCAAGTAATGCATCTAATGCACGTACTGCAAGATCGGCTAGGTTCTCTAACTCATCTAAATTATCTAATTTACCTAAGTTAAATGCAGAAAGCGTACAAAGGGCAATTTCACCATTTTCATCATGGAAATGTTGTAATGGTTTAGTTGGTAATGCAATTTCTAAACATAAGTTAGATTGACGCACCGGTGCAACAAGCGGATCAAACGGTGAGTGAGTATTACAGTGATCCACGTTTTGGATATAAATACGACCAGTTGATGCACGTTCTTGCATTAATAAAGAGAATAACTCAACGGCTTTTACAGAACGTTTGCGGATATTTGGATCCTGTTCGTATTTCACGTAAAGTTCTTCAAATTTATCTTGATCAGCAAAGAAAGCTTCATAAAGTCCAGGTACGTCTGAAGGGCTGAATAAAGTAATGTCTTCGCCTTTAATTAAGCGTTGATACATTAATTTGTTTAATTGTACGCCGTAATCCATATGACGAACACGGTTATCTTCCACACCACGGTTATTTTTCAATACTAATAGGCTTTCAACTTCTAAGTGCCAAATCGGGTAGTAAACTGTCGCTGCACCACCACGTACGCCACCTTGTGAACAAGATTTGACGGCACTTTGGAAGTGTTTATAGAATGGAATACAGCCTGTATGGAAGGCTTCACCACCACGAATTGGGCTACCTAACGCACGAATTGCACCTGCATTTACCCCGATACCAGCACGTTGTGAAACGTATTTCACGATTGCTGCAGAGGTAGCGTTAATAGAGTCTAAGCTGTCACCACATTCAATCAATACACAAGAGCTGAATTGACGTGTAGGCGTACGAACCCCCGCCATGATAGGCGTAGGTAAAGAAATCTTAAAGGTTGAGGTCGCATCATAGAAACGACGAATGTAATCCAAACGGGTTTCTTGCGGATATTTTGAGAATAAGCTTGCCGCAACTAATAAATAAAGGAATTGCGCAGATTCATAGATTTCACCGGTTACACGGTTTTGAACTAAGTATTTCCCTTCTAATTGTTTTACTGCGGCATAAGAAAAGGTCATATCACGCCAGTGATCAATAAACCCATCCATTTCATCCCATTCTTCACGAGTATAGTCGGCTAAAAGTGCAGGATCATATTTGCCCATACGCACTAATTTTTTCACATGATCGTATAAACGAGGTGGATCAAAATGGCCATACGCTTTTTTGCGCAAATGGAAAACCGCAAGACGTGCAGCAAGATATTGATAATCAGGGGTATCTTTGCTGATTAGATCTGCTGCTGCTTTAATAATGGTCTCATGAATATCGGAGGTACGAATACCTTCATAGAATTGAATATGAGAACGCAATTCAACTTGAGAAACAGACACGTTTTCCAAGCCTTCAGCCGCCCAAGTAATCACACGGTGAATTTTGTCTAAATTGATTTGTTCAAGCGTACCATCGCGCTTTGTAACCATTAATCCTTTGTTCATGGAAGATAAAACCTGCTAGAGAGATGACTTTAAAAAAACACAAGATATAGTGTTGTGGAGTATACCGATGCACAAGATAGAGTGTTTTAAAAATTGAATTCAAGCAGTAAATTTTTTTTACTTACATTATTGACAAAAAGATAAGTCATTTAAAATAAATAACTTTTTTTCGAAATGATGTTTTTTTTAAGCAGGATCTTTTTTTGTAAATCTTTGTAAAGAAAAAAAGTGCGGTCAAAAAAATTAGATGATTTTGACCGCACTTTAAGAGTTAAAAAAATTAATTAATTCAAATATTTAAATACTTTTTACAACTTTTTTTGAACACCAGTAACTTTACTTGCAATTTCTGCAGCTGAGTCACCTTGTGATTGTGTGACGTTTCCGAGTAAGAATACTTCACCATTTTCGGTGATCACTTTCACATCTGTTGCTTTTTACATTATCGCCTACAAAGAGTTTTAGATTTAATTTGTGTCGTAATCCAACTATCTTTTTGTAATTTGCCCAAAAAGTAATTTTTTTAGCTCAATACGTAATTCATTGTATACGTCGTTTACACCTTCTACACCTTTTTGCAAGACTAGTTGCGGTTTCTTTTTACACTTCCATTAGGAACTTGACCAATTAACAGTACGCGACCACTGTAAGAAACAGCATTTACACGACCTTCTGATTTAATTTGTGCATCTTTATCTAATGCGTGTCCAACTTTTTAATTCTAGGGTTTCATCATCTACCTGAGTACCCATTGTTCGAGGATCTGTCGCGACTTTTTGCGCCCGCAGCAGCGCCACCAACAACCGCAGCAGCACAGCCTTGTAATATAATTGATGTGCCAAGTATGAAGGCTAATTTTTTTAAATTGGGTTAGTTTCATATTAATAATCTCCTTATTTATTAAAATGAGTTGGGTCAACTAATTTGTCAATTAGTCTAAGAAACACTCTAGTTAGAAAATCTTTTAATGTCAAGCTCTTGGGAAAAGTGTGCTATCAACAAGCTCACAAAGTGCGTTAATCACGAATAAATGATTTTCTAAAAATACGTGTTTCTTTAGTGGCAGGAATGGAGATTTCTAAATCTGTTTCAGCCAATACACCTTGAATAGCATCGTTATTTGAACCCGTTAAAGCAATCACCTGAATTTCTTTATTGACTGCATTAGAAATCGTATTTAGCACCGCTTTTTCTGTCCCTAAAGGGGAAAAAGCGAGCAATAAATCGCCAGGTTTAGCGATAGCGTTAAATTGATGTTGATAAAGTTGATCGGTTGGTTGATCAAAAAAACCAGTGAAGAACCAACCGCACTTTCAAGGCTAAGTAGTACAGAAGGCAAGCTAGGGCGTTCAAAAATCATAGCGATTAAGCAGATTTGATACTAAAAAAATTGTGCATTAGCGTAAGAGCGAGAGACCCCACAAGCAATGACCTTATTACTACTCAGTAAACATTGCATCACCATTTGTGCGGCAGTAGCAATATTTTCTGATAGTAGGCTAGAAGCAGAAATTTGAATCTGAATACTTTCGCTATAAATGTCTTTGACTTTTTGTAACATAATTAGAAACGATTAATCGAGGAAATTAGGAAACCATTGAATATCGCTGGTCGTTTTACCAAAGGCTATAAGATCAAAACGGCAATCTGCATCTTCAAGACTTAGATCGTGTTTAGCAAGCCATAAATTTGCGGCATTCAGCCATTTTTGTTGTTTTTGCCAATCTACGCTTTCTATTGCCGAGCCAAAGGCATTATTAGAACGCTGGCGAACTTCAACAAAAACGATGGTTCCTTTGTCACTCATAATAAGATCAAGTTCACCACATTTGAAATTTTTGATTAGCCGCAATAAATTTTTAAGCCTTTTGATTCTAAAAAAAGGCGAGCTTGATGCTCAAAGCTCGCCTCTTGTTGACGTTTTTAAAGAAAACATTAGTTTGCTACTGGTACAATTGCACCATCTTGATATTGATACCAAGTCATATCTCGTTCAACATTACAATTTGTACCCGCACTTAAAAATACCAGTTAAACCACTTAAGCGATATCCTGGTACTTGGCGTAATTCATTAAATTGATTGATGAGTAACCAAGCATCCGCCCCCATTGCATATAAACGCATTAATTGATATTCACCGCCAGTTGTTTTAGAGAGTTTTTTTGATATTGTGGTGAATTGGTTTTCTTTAAAAAAATGGAATATCACTAAATTGAACACCATTCATTTAATTTTGATATTCCATAGTTCACTAAAAATCCACCAACCACTAGCCATAAATAAATCAGTATTCCTAAAATCAGAGGTTTTAATCCAGCTTTCTTGATTGCGCTTGCTTGCGTAGTTAAGCCAAGGGCAGCCATCGCTGAAATTAATAAGAAAGAATCGATTTCAACTAATAATTTCACGAGTTCTTTTGGTAATAAATCAAAAAGAATTAAAAAAATCGCAACGCCAATAAAAAAAGTACAGCAAACCAAGGAATTGTAATTTTTGTGTGACGTATTTTCTGATACTCCATTACTACGTGTTAATAACCAAGAAAGCATTAATAAAAAAATGGTGCAAGCATCATCACTCGGATCATTTTGGAAATGACGGCAGTATTCGCCACGATAGGATCAATATTTTCCCCAATCGCATAAACTTGAGCCACTTCGTGTACACTAGAACCAACATAAATACCAAATTGATGGGCGTTAATTAAATGTTGTGACCACGTGTAGAACAAGGGGTAAGTAAAAAAATAGCAAGAGTCCCGAAAATGACCACTACGGCAATTGCCACTGAAACTTTATGGGATTCTGCTTTGGTAACAGGCTCTGCCGCCATCACTGCTGCTGCACCGCAAATGCTGCAACCTGCCCCAGTGAGATAAACCAATTGTTTATCCATTTTTTTAGATAACGAATGCCTAAAAAGTGCGGTAAAAAAAGAAGGTTGAAATTAGCATGATTGCATCAGTGACGACAGCATTTAATCCGACATCAGCAATATCGCCAAAAGTGAGGCGAAAACCATACAGCACAATGCCAGTGCGAAGAAGCGTGCCTTTCGCAAATAACACGCCTTTTTCCACTTGTGTTGAAAATTGCGGATAAATGGTATTGCCGATTGCCATTCCCAGCAAAATGGCAATAATTAAAGCACTGATATGATAATGATGGGAAAAATCAGTGTTTCCTAAATAGTTAGCAAGTATAGCGATAATCGCGATAAATATAAGCCCGAAATAAAAGGGACGGGTGTTCATTTTTTCTCTCCTTAGTGAGTGTTTTTGTCTTTTACCCAAGCAGTTTCATCTAAAATTTTGCCAAAATAACTTTCCACTAAACGACCAGTTACATCTGTTTGAGGATCGGTAAATAGCGTTTTAGGCGTACCGCTCTTTATCATTTTCCCTTTATCCATCACGATGATTGTGTCTGCAATATGTTTAATCACGCCGAGGTCTTGGCCTACATAAATGTAAGAGATGTCTAAACGTTGCTGCAGATCAAGGGTTAAATTTAGTAATTGAATGCGCACCGAGGCATCTAAATTACCAAGTGCATCATCTATAATAATTATTTCAGGTTCTAAAATCAGCGCGCGTGCCAAAGCGACACGCTGTTTTTGGCTGATAGAAAGATTTTTGAGATTAAATTACTACTAGTTTGAAATTGATTTATTTTTGCTGTCAAGCACTTGGGAACAAGGTATGGTCAACTAATTCACAAAGGGCATTGATAACAAAAAGATGGTTTTTCTAGGACTCGACTTTCTTTGGTTGCCGGAATCGATATTTCTAAATCACTATCAGCTAAAAATTCCTTGAATGGCGTCGTTATTAGAGCCAGTGAGTGCAATGACATTAACTTCTTTATTTACTGCATGAGAAATAGTGTTTAGCACAATTTTCTCTGTTCCCAAAGGTGCAAAAAGCGATAAGTAAGTCACCTGGTTTGGCAACAGCATTAAATTGGTGACAATACAATTCTTCAGGCGAGTGTTCAAAAACAAGAGAAGAACCCACCGCACTTTCTAAACTCAAGAGCACAGAGGGAAAACTCGGTCTTGCTAAATCATATCGATTAAGCAAGTTAGATACGAGAAACTGCGCATTGGAATAAGATCGAGAGACGCCACAAGCGATCACTTTATTGCCGCCTAGCAAACATTGCATCACCATTTGGGTAGCGTTAGCAATATTTTTCCGACAGCATGCTAGACGCAGCAATTTGAATTTGAATACTTTCGCTATAAATATCTTTTTACTTTTTTTGTAACATTATAAAAAAAGCCATTAATCGAGAAAAATTAGGAATCCATTGAATATCTTGTGGCGTTTTGCCAAAGGCGATTAAATCAAAACGACAATCGGCGTCTTCTAAACTCATGTCTTGTTTCATCAGCCATAAATTTGCGGCATTCAGCCATTTTTGTTGCTTTTGCCAATCTACACTTTCAACGGCGGATCCAAATGCTGAGTTGGATCGTTGACGTACTTCAACAAAAAAACGATCGTTTGACCGTCTTGCATAATAAGATCCAATTCACCACATTTGAAATATTGATTTGCGGCGATGAATTTGAGTACTTTTGGCTTCTAAGAAAAAGGCGGGCTTGATGTTCAAAGCCCGCCCCTTGTTGACGTTTTAATGAAAAACATGGATTAGTTTGCAACTGGCACCACGTTACTATCTTGTACTTGGTACCAAGTCATATCACGATCCACATTACAGTTTTGACCTGCGCTAAGCTGACCGGTTAAACCGCTTAGTGTGTAGCCTGGCACTTGGCGTAATTCATTAAAGTGGTTGATGAGCAACCAAGCATCGGCACCCATTGCATATAAACGCATTAATTGGAATTCGCCACCAGTTGAACTTGCCACTTTTTTTGATATTGTGAAGAATCCGTTTCTTTAAAGAATGGAATATCACTAAATTGAACGCCATTCATTTTTGCATAGTATTCCGCAGTATTGCTTGCCGCATTTGAACGAGAACTTGCATAAATGCGAACATTCGGATTACTTGTATCTAAGTAACCTTTAATTTCTGCTAATTCATCTGGCGATGACACAACATAAAGTCCAGTAGTATCTTGTGGAGCATCTTGGAAGAAGTAGGTAATATCAGCTGGTAAGTTATAGTAGCGAATATTCGCATCTGTACCCGCTAAACGTTGCCAACGTACGTTGAACGCATTACCCACACGTTGCCCTAAATCATTTTGTGGCATGGCAACGATTGGGTTACGAATACCATCTTTCCACATTTTGTTTGCTGCAGATTCCGCTTCATCTTCTGGTGATAAACCGTAATAGCACACTTGGTTAATCGCACGTGCATTTGGTGTTGCATTTAGGGCTAACACATCCATACCTTGCACTTCTGCAGGGTTTGAAATAATGGCATCTACGTTTTGTTTGAGCAATGGTCCTACTAACGCTTTAATACCTGAAGCTTTTGCCTGGGCAATAATCTCGTTAATTGGAGTCGTAGAGGAGTCAAACACTTGCACTGGAATAGTTGAATCGCCTTTTGCTTCATTAAAAACCTGATTGAATGGTTGAGCCTAAAATTTGACCATCACCACTTAAAGGTAACACTAAACCAATTTGTGCCACATTAGTTTGTTGGAAATTCAACATACTTTGTAATTCTTTCGGGAATAAGATTGCCGCTGCATGATTTGGATAAGCCGATTTCCAGCTTTGTAACGCTTGGCTTAATTGCACTGGCTGACGAATGTTATCGTTATATGCTTTGATTAATGTGAGCCAGCCACCTAATGCAACACTGCCTTCATCTGATGCATTATTAATGACACCTGTATTGGCTGAACGCAATAAAGCCCAAGTTTTATCTACATTATCTTGACGGCGTTGTACATCCGTTAAGTTTTCATCCATTTTGATGCGTGCTTTCACCGCTTCAATCACGTCTTTACGATTTTCTGCAGTTTGAGCAAAAGTTTCGTAATAACGAGATTTTTGTGATGGACTTAATTTCGTGAGATCAAGCGCACGTAATTTACTTTCAGCCATCTCATTAGCGCCTTTCGCCGCAGCGATACGTGCTTCAACTAAAGTACGGTCTAATTGTTGCGCTTCGTTTAAGTCAACCAATTCATTTAATAACTCTTCGGCTTGTGGCACTTTATTTTCAGTAATTAATACACGTGCGGCTAAGAGTTTGTAAGTTTGTTGATCTTCTTTATCTTGTGCTTGTCCTAATTTGTTCATATAAAATTCAGAACTTGCATTGGCATCACGTTGTAATGTTTGGGTAAAGCTGCTGCCAAATAAGTTAGAACAACCCGCTAATGCAATAGACAATAAAATCGGCATTAAACGTTTTTTAAAACGACCGCCTTGTAATAGAATAGACATATTCGCTCCATAATGAATAAATCAATAATGGTCGATCTTACTTATCTCACAATGTAAAAAGCAAACAAAAAAATGAATGATTTAACCGGAATTTTATATATTGTCGCCACGCCAATCGGGAATTTACAAGATATTACACAACGTGCTTTAGAGACCTTTTCACAAGTGGATTTAATTGCTGCAGAAGACACACGCCACAGTGGTTTATTGCTCAGTCATTATGGTATCAAAAAGCCTTTTTTCGCCTTGCATGATCACAATGAACAAGAAAAAGCACATGTGTTGGTCGAAAAGCTAAAACAAGGCACCAATATTGCATTAATTTCTGATGCGGGAACCCCCTTAATTAGCGATCCGGGTTTTCATTTAGTGCGTCAATGTCGTGAGGCCGGCATTAAAGTGGTACCGTTACCCGGCGCTTGTGCCGCGATTACTGCATTATGTGCATCGGGCATTGCGTCAGACCGTTTTTGCTTTGAAGGTTTTTTACCTGCGAAAACTAAGGCGCGTAAAGATAAGTTAGAAAACGTCGCAGAAGAAGACCGCACTTTAATCTTCTATGAATCAACTCACCGCATTTTAGATACCCTTGCCGATATGCAAGATGTATTAGGTGGCGAACGCTATGTTGTACTTGCTCGTGAAATTACGAAAACGTGGGAAACCATTGCAGGGGATAAATTAAGTAGTCTTCGGCAATGGTTAAGTGAAGATCCGAATCGCACAAAAGGTGAAATGGTATTAATTGTAGAAGGCAAACCCAAATCAGAAGATACCGAAGAATTTTTCACCACAAGCAATTAAAGCACTCACTTTGATTGCCAAAGAACTTCCTTTAAAAAAAGCCTCAGCGATTGTGGCAGAACTTTATGGTTATAAGAAAAATGCCTTATACCAATTTGGATTGGATAATTTAGATTAGTCAAAAAACTATCTCCCTCTTTAGCAAAGAGGGGCGAGGGGAGATTTGGCAGAATTAATTTTTATAAATGTCGGAGAACAAATGTTAAAACAGGTTTCAGATACCTTACTTGCACCAAGCAATTTATCGCATCAATTATTGCTTAATATTTTTTTGATGTGATGTCGCATCGTCATATTGATTATGCGGATCTTTATTTTTCAATTAAGCCAAGATGAAAGCTGGGTATTAGAAGACAGTATTATTAAAGAAGGTGGCTTTCATATTGATCGCGGTGTTGGTGTACGCGCAGTTTCTGGAGAGAAAACAGGCTTTTGCGTATTCCGATCAAATTAACTTAGCGTCATTACAACAATGTGCAGAGGTAGTAAAAAGGTATTGCACAAATTAAAGAAGGCAATTTAATTTCGCCTCAAGCATTTAATGCGGTGAATGCGGTTCAGCGTTATGCAGCAATTAATCCGTTAGAAAGTTTAAGTAAAGAGAAAAAGATCGAGTTATTACATCTCGTGGATCGTACTGCGCGATCTGAAGATCCTCGTGTTACGCATGTCTCAGCGGCATTAAGCTCGATTTACGAAGAAGTATTAGTGGTTGCAACAGATGGCACTCTTGCTGCAGATATTCGTCCACTTGTGCGTTTATCTATTTCTGTTCTCGTGGAAGAAGATGGCAAACGTGAGCGTGGTAGCTGCGGTTCAGGTGGACGCTTTGGCTTAGATTGGTTTTTTGAAGTGGTAAATGGGGACATTCGTGCCGTTAATTTTGCCAAAGAAGCGGTTCGTCAAGCCCTTGTGAATTTAAGTGCGGTCGCGGCACCAGCAGGATTAATGCCTGTAGTATTAGGGGCAGGTTGGCCTGGCGTATTGCTTCATGAGGCGGTAGGGCATGGTTTAGAAGGGGATTTCAACCGCAAAGAAAGCTCTTTATTTACAGGAAAAATTGGTGAGTTAGTGACGTCGCCATTATGTACGATTGTGGATGACGGTACATTGCAAAACCGTCGTGGTTCTTTAACCATTGATGATGAAGGTGTACCAAGTCAGTGTAACGTTTTAATCAAAGACGGGATTTTGCAAGGCTATATGCAAGATAAACTCAACGCTCGATTAATGGGTGTGAAACCAACAGGAAATGGTCGTCGTGAATCTTATGCACATTTGCCAATGCCACGAATGACGAATACCTATATGTTGGCAGGTCAAAGCAAATTTGAAGATTTAGTAGCTTCAGTAGATCGCGGTATTTATGCACCGCACTTCGGTGGTGGGCAAGTGGATATTACCTCAGGTAAATTTGTGTTCTCGACATCAGAAGCTTATCTTATTGAAAAAGGCAAAATCACTAAACCGGTTAAAGGTGCAACGTTGATTGGCAGCGGTATCGATGTGATGCAAAAAGTCTCTATGGTCGCAGATAAAACAGATTTAGACCTTGGTATCGGTGTGTGCGGCAAAGATGGCCAAAGTGTGCCGGTTGGCGTTGGTCAACCTGCTTTGAAAATCGATGAAATCACCGTTGGTGGAACCAATTAAATATACAGCCCGATAATCATATCGGGCTTTTTATTTCCTTCGAATCTAAGTGCGGTCCGTTTTTCATCTATTTTTGATTAGTCAGTTTCTGATGAATCATTATTGCGTTAGGCTAAAAGTTAAACACACCACGCGTTTATCTCGATTCTTTTATGATCCCTATCACAATATCTTGTAAAACCAGTTAAAAAAATTCCCCAAATAACCGTAATAAGTGATACATTTATCGTCGCATGACTTTTTGTCATTTAAGAGACAGGGACAGGCGTGAGTTTGTCTGAAATTTCATCAACCAGAGGGAAACATTTATGTTAATTGGTGTACCTAGAGAACTGCTTGAGAGTGAAAATCGTGTGGCGGCGACGCCAAAAACGGTTCAGCAGATCTTAAAACTGGGCTTTGACGTCATCGTAGAACACGATGCTGGATTCAAAGCAAGTTTTGAAGACCAAGCATTTATCGACGCCGGCGCAAAAATTGGCTCAAGTTCAGAAGTGTGGCATTCGGATGTGATTTTTTTAAAGTGAATCCACCAACGGATGCAGAAATTGATCAAATGAAGGAAGGTGCAACACTTGTGAGCTTCATTTGGCGCGCACAAAATCCGGATTTAATGAAAAAACTCACGTCGAAAAAAATTAATGTATTAGCGATGGATTCTGTGCCGCGTATTTCCCGTGCGCAAGCGCTTGATGCATTAAGCTCTATGGCGAATATTTCTGGTTATCGTGCGGTGATTGAAGCAGCTCATGAATTTGGTAGTTTCTTCACTGGACAAATTACCGCAGCAGGTAAAGTACCACCGGCAAAAGTGTTAGTCATTGGTGCAGGTGTAGCGGGTCTAGCAGCGATTGGTGCTGCCAATAGCCTTGGTGCGATTGTACGTGCTTTTGACTCTCGTCCTGAAGTAAAAGAACAAGTACAAAGTATGGGCGCGTCTTTCTTAGAAATTGATTTCAAAGAAGAAGGCGGCAGCGGCGATGGTTACGCGAAAGTGATGTCGGAAGAATTTAACCGTCGTGCGATGGAGCTTTATGCGGAACAAGCCAAAGAAGTGGATATCATTATTACCACTGCAGCGATTCCGGGTAAACCAGCCCCTCGCTTGATCACGAAAGAGATGGTTGATTCCATGAAACCAGGTTCTGTGGTGGTGGACTTAGCGGCTGCAACAGGGGGTAACTGTGCTTACACTGAAGCAGGAAAAGTCGTCACCACTGAAAACCAAGTGAAAATCATTGGTTATACCGATTTCCCAAGTCGTTTACCAACACAATCTTCCCAACTTTACGGTACAAACTTAGTTAATTTATTAAAACTACTTTGTAAAGAAAAAGACGGCAATATCAATATCGATTTTGACGATGTGGTATTACGCGGTGTGACAGTGGTACGTGATGGGGAAGAAATTCCACCAGCGCAAATCCAAGTGTCAGCACAACCAAAACAAGAAGCGAAAGCGGCACAAAGTGCGGTTAAAAAAAGAGGAAGAAAAAAACCAGCTGATCCTCGCATCAAATACGGTGTGATGGCGGGTGTAGGTGTGTTATTCCTCTGGCTTGCATCTGTGGCGCCTGCGGCATTCCTTTCTCACTTCACCGTATTCGTATTGGCTTGTGTAGTCGGTTACTACGTGGTTTGGAACGTCAGCCACGCGTTACACACGCCACTTATGGCGGTAACCAATGCAATTTCAGGTATCATCATTGTGGGTGCATTACTGCAAATTAGACAGCCAACAGGCAACTTCTTTATTGATGCCTTAGCCTTTGTGGCAATTTTGGTGGCAAGCATCAACATCTTTGGTGGTTTCCGTGTAACTCAACGCATGTTGGCGATGTTTAGAAAAGGTTAAGGAGAAGACGATGTCTGAAGGTTTAGTACAAGCAGCCTATATTATCGCTGCATTACTTTTTCATTATGAGCTTAGCCGGTCTTTCTAAACATGAAACGGCAAAAGCCGGTTGTTGGTATGGTATTGTCGGTATGACAATAGCCCTTGTTGCAACTATTTTCGGCCCGCAATCTGAAGGCACATTATGGATCATTATTGCGATGATTATCGGTGGCGTGATTGGTGTTCAACGTGCATTAAAAGTTGAAATGACAGAAATGCCTGAACTCGTTGCAATCCTTCATAGTTTTGTAGGTTTAGCAGCTGTGCTCGTAGGCTTTTAACAGCTACGGCTTAACACATGAAACCGATCCGGTGTTAATGAATATCCATAACGTTGAAGTATTCTTAGGGATCTTCATCGGTGCGGTAACATTCACGGGTTCTATCGTAGCATTTGGTAAATTAAGCGGCAAAAATCAATTCAAAAAGCATTGATGTTGCCACATCGCCATAAATTAAATTTAGCGGCATTAGTGGTTTCAGCTTTCTTGATGGTGGCATTCTTAAACAACCCAGATAATATCTTCCCAGTGTTACTCATGACCGCGATTGCACTTGCATTCGGCTGGCACTTAGTGGCATCTATCGGTGGTGCGGATATGCCAGTTGTGGTTTCAATGCTTAACTCTTATTCTGGTTGGGCAGCGGCTGCAGCAGGTTTCATGCTAAGCAATGACTTGCTTATCGTTACCGGTGCATTAGTAGGTTCTTCTGGTGCGATTCTTTCTTACATTATGTGTAAAGCGATGAACCGCTCATTTATCAGCGTTATTGCGGGTGGTTTTGGTAATGATGTTCAAGTATCTTCTGATGAAGAGCAAGGTGAACACCGTGAAACAACTGCAGAAGAAGTGGCTGAATTACTCAAAAAAATGCAAGCTCTGTGATTATCACACCAGGATATGGTATGGCAGTAGCACAAGCACAATATCCAGTCGCAGAAATTACGGCGAAATTGCGTGAGCGTGGTATTAATGTGCGTTTTGGTATTCACCCTGTTGCAGGTCGTTTACCGGGTCATAGGAACGTGCTTTTAGCGGAAGCAAAAGTGCCTTATGACATCGTGCTTGAAATGGATGAAATCAATGATGATTTCGCGGATACCGATGTGGTATTAGTTATCGGTGCAAACGACACCGTAAACCCAGCAGCGATGGAAGATCCAAACAGCCCAATCGCAGGTATGCCGGTGTTAGAAGTATGGAAAGCACAAAAACGTTATCGTATTCAAACGCTCTATGGCGGTGGGTTACGCAGGCGTTCAAAACCCATTATTCTTCAAAGAAAACACTCAAATGCTCTTTGGTGATGCAAAAGAACGTGTTGATGACATTCTTACAGCATTAAACAAATAAGCAAAAAACTTGAAGTAAAACTGACCGCACTTTGAGAGATTAAAGTGCGGTTTTTTATCTATTGAATTTTTATCGTAATTATTTAGAATCATTCAGTATTTAATTTTTTTAAAGAGAATTTTTATGAATAAATCCTTATTTTTTTCTTATTGCTTTTTTTCTTTTTTTCAACCTCTGCTTTCGCATTATTTCCAATTGAGAATGACTGGACAAAACATCATTTGCAAGGAAAAGTGAAATCAATTAAATCCAAGGATGAAGGTAATTCAGCCTTGCCCGATAATGGGACAGTAAGTTATCTAGATAGCTTTTATAACGAACAAGGCTTTTTGATAAAAGAAAAGGAACAGGGCGTTCTTTTTGATAAAGAAAAGATCACAATTCGTTACTATAAGTATGATGATCAGAATCGATTATTAGAAATTCAAGATGACAATGTAACTGAAACTAATCCAGAGCTCAAAACCTTTAGCAAATTTTTATCGTTATTTAGAAAATCAGGATGGTAGTGGTGTGGTGCAGTTTGTGGAATATAAGGACACACCAGATTTTTCATCCTCATATAAAGAACATTTTTATGATAAAGCGGGTACTTTGCTCAAAATCTCAAGAGTATGATGTAGAGAATAAAACAACATCAGATATAAAAAAATACGACTATGAGAATGGTAAACTGAGCAAAATATGTCGTATTGAAGATAATGTAGAAAAAGATTGCGATATTTATCATTACGAAAATGATGGTTCATTTACCGAATCTTTAAACGTTTTTATCAATAGTGTGAAAAATTCTTTTGATAAAAATCATCGCTTATTAAAAAGTGAAATGTTTAGCGTTGGAATACGCATCAACTGGATAACCGTATCATACCAATTTGATAAACATGGCAATGTTATTGAAGAGATAATCTATAACAAAGATGGTGTATGGAAAACCAAAAAAACTTATCAATATGAGTATTATGAATAGGATTCAATGTAAGCACTGATAGTAAAATGGAGTTGTTTTTTATCAGATGTGTCTTGCTAAAAAATATAAAAGTGCGGTCAAAATTGACCGCACTTTTTACATTAACGTTGAATCAAATAGCGTAATTTAGTGCCATCTTGTTCCACGCTTAATAGTGTGTAACCGTGGTTTTTTTAGTATCAACAGGAATGTTGTTGATGGATTGGGCACAGTCACTTAATAGCTCTAAAATTTCGCCTTTTTGTAATTGTGGCATAGTTTCGAGCATCACGATCGCTGGATACGGGCAAGGTTCACCTAGCGTATCTAACGTGTAATCTGGGGTGATGTCTTTTGGATCTTTATCTAATTTTTGAACAACGGTAAATGCCATAATAATGTCCTCTTTTTTTTTGAATGAATTCGTTAATATTTAATTAGCAACCACAAGCTTGTGGATTTGCTGCCGCAATTTTTGCTTTAGCCTTTTTCAAGAAGTGATGTTCCCACCAAACTACGGCAATTAAGCAAAGAATAAGCAAGCCGTAATTCACTAATAAACCGCCAACTGGGCCAAAGGATTTCAATAAGTTAAGTTTTTCGTAATCTAATGCGAGTACAGGTGCGAGATCGTCCCATGCGTAGGCTAAATAGGTTGAGCCAACAACATTACCCACACCCACCCACATAAAGTGAACTTGACCTTCCATTGAGCGATACATCCAACCGGTTTCACATCCGCCCGCTAACACAATACCGAAGCCAAATAATAAACCACCGATAATGGCATTTGGACCCGCCCACATGATTTTGGCTGGTACGCCTAATTGAATGTAGCTGAATACGCCAAGCGTACCCACGATAATACCGAAGATGATGGCTTTTGCCATATAAGCACGGCCCGTTACCCATAAATCACGAAAAGCCGATGTAAAGCAGATTTGAGCACGTTCAATTAATAAGCCAAATGCTAAACCACAAAGCATTGCAAAACCCAGTTTGACGGAGTTTGTCATCACATAAAGGGAAGCGATAAGATAGGCAAAAAGACCACCATGCCAATCCAAAAAAACGACGATTTGCTTGTTTCGGATCAGTTTCTTGTAATTTTGCTGCGCCTTTTTTTCAATTCTAATTTCACGCGGAACATCGGCAGTAGGGTGACTTTTTACCCCAGCATAAGTACCTACGGCTGTGGCAATAGTAAAGAACCAGGCGTGAACCGAAAATTGTGGAATACCCGTGAAGAGAGAGGCAAGGTTACAGCCCATTGCTAAACGTGCACCAAAACCGGCTAATGCACCACCAATGAGGGCTTGAACAATGCGACGTTTGTGTGGTTGATTACGCCATTTTACGTTGTTTGCCCAAAGTGCGGCAGAAATACATCCCGCGAACATACCTAAGATCATCACGCCATCAATACGGGTGAAGATCGTGCCTTGCATGCCGATAATTTTATAATAGCTCCAGTCGGATACATCGACGCCAAGTGCTTGCAAAGCATGACCGCCCCAACGGGTAAATTCCCCGGTAACTGCCCAATAAGTGCCAGTTACCCCAAAGTAATAAGCTGAAATGAGCCCTGCAGCAATAACTGCCGCGACAGGATTCCAGTATTTGATCAGATAATTTTTGTTTAAATTGCTGCAAAAATCTCTTTCATAAGTGAGTAAATCTTAAAATGAAATGATGATTTGCAAGTGCGGTATAAAAATGAAGAGATTTTTTTGAAGTGTCTGCCATTTTCCTATACACAAAAACTTGCGATATAAGACAAATGAATTGTCGAGCAAGATAATAGCATTTGTTTTTTTGTTAATGCACGAGGGAGGGATAATTATTTGTGGGTAATTTTGAATTTTAAGATGATAGAATAAAGTCAATCTATAGCCCTTATTTTTTCCTCAATATCAATTTTTCAATTAAAAAAACGAAGACTAGGGTAATAAGCATCGTAAGTCCACCAGTTAGAATAGCGAATAAACAAATTACCCAAGCAGATTTGTCCATATTAAGGAAAGCAAAGAAATAGAAACCAAATAGTAGGGAAAAATACACACCATAATCCCCAACTTAATTTGGAATATTTATTGAATAGGAATTCAAATAATCCTTCAAAAATAAACGGAAAAATACATTCAAAGAGAATATACCATACGTTGTTTCAATGATAAGTCATAATAATGATTCGCTTAGACAAAGTTTCTGCTAGCCTAAATGTTAAGAGAAAACTTAAACAGGCAATTTCATTTCTCGGATACGCATGGTTAATCCATCGATTAACAATAAACGTCCACATAAATTTGAACCGATTTTTAACCGCACTTTGATGGCTTCTAAGGCTTGAATAGAGCCAACAATACCCACAATTGGGGCTAGTACGCCCGCTTCTACACAACTTAAAAACGTTTTGTCCAAAGAGTTGGCTAAGTTGGCGATAGGTTGGAGTATTGGGTTCGTAAGTAAAGACGGATACTTGTCCTTCTAAACGAATCGCCGCACCTGAAATTAGCGGGATCTTCGCTTTCTCACAACCACTATCGAGCGCATTACGAATATCCACGTTATCGGTACAATCTAATATCACATCAAAGTGCGGTATGATTTCCGCGAGTTTTTCTTCGGAAAGTTGCGCATAGATGGTTTCAATTTCGACATGAGGATTAATCTGTTGTAACGCGATTTTAGCCGATTCCACTTTAGGCATATTTAATCGGCTATCAGTATGTAACACCTGACGTTGCAAATTAGAAAGCGATACAGTGTCAAAATCCAACAAAGTTAAATGACCCACACCAGCGGCGGCAAGATATTGACTTGCCGCACAGCCTAAACCGCCCAAGCCGATAATTAACATTCGGCTGTCTTTCAGCTTTTCTTGTCCGTCAAAATCGACTGCTTTTAAGATGATTTGGCGGTTATAGCGTAGTTCTTCTTCGTAGCTTAATTCAGCCATTATTGCCCCAATAGGTGATTAAACGGTTCAATGGTGACGATTCCGCCCGCAGCGACATTACCACGATCTTTTTCGAGGCGAATAAAGCAGTTACTTTTCACAAATGAACTGAATAAATGCGAGCCTTGGAAACCCACTGGTTGCACTTCAAGTTGACCATTTTCATTAATTTGATAGAAACCACGTTGGAAATCTAAACGCCCTGGCGCTTTTTTCAAATTGGTTTGGGCAATCGCTTGAAAGTGCGGTTGTTTTTTCGGGTGTTTTTTACCGCTTAATTTGGCAATAGCAGGTTGAACCAATTGATAGAATGTCACTAATGCAGAAACCGGATTGCCGGGTAAGCCACAGAACCAAGCATTTTCTAACTTACCGAAAAGCAAATGGCTTGCCGGGTTTCATCGCAATTTTCCAGAAATTCACTTGTACCACTTTTTTTCTAACACGGTTTTCGTGAAGTCTGCTTCACCCACCGAAACACCACCGCTCGTGATGACAAGATCGGTACTGAGCTTGTGCTTTCACAAAAGCGGCTTCAAATTCTGCTTGGTTATCCGGCAGAATACCGAAATCAAGTACGTCACAATTTAATTTTTTTCTAGCATTAATTTCACGGTGAAACGGTTGGTATCGTAGATTTGTCCCGCTTCTAATGGTTTGCCAACAGGCACTAATTCATCACCCGTTGAAAGCACAGCCACTTTTAAGCGTGGATATGCTTTGACTTCAGCAATGCCTAATGATGCAAGTAAAGGCAAAAGAAACGGCATTTAACTCATCCCCTTGATGCAATACCACATCACCTTTTCTTCACATCTTCACCAATACGGCGAATATTTTTGATTGGCTTTAGGTAAGGTGGCAAAGGTAACAGAACTATCTTCATTGACGGTGACATCTTCTTGCATAACTACTGCATCAGCACCTTCTGGAATCATCGCACCCGTCATAATTCTGACCGCACTTTGTGCTACCCATTCCCTTGAAACGGATTACCCGCAAAGGATTTTCCTGCGACAGAAAGCGTCATGGATTGCTGTAAATCGGCTAAACGAACAGCATAGCCATCCATCGCGGAGTTATCAAAAGAAGGCACGTTAATCGGAGAAATCACATCTTCCGCACAGACACGATCAGCGGCTTCAGTTAAAGCCAGTGTTTCAGTTTTTTTGTTGGGAAGGGAAGTTTGTTGAGCATTTGCGCCAAGGCATCTTCAAGTGGCAACATAATGAATCCTTTTGGGTTGAGCGAAATAAAAGTGGATATATTGTAGCCCGAAATACAATATGAAGGAAATTAATAAATTAGGGTGATTTTTCGCATTTTACGAATAATTCATCTTTTTGCTAAAAATGACGCATTATTTTTTTATAAATGGAAAGTGAATGAACGCTATTTCACCTGATGCGGAAAGTGTCCGCCGAGCCTTGGTAGCCAAAGGCATCGAAACACCAATGATTGATCCGACTCAATGTAAAGATGAGCGCCGTGCAGCGATTGCTTCACATATGCGTGAAGTGATGAAATTGATTGGGTTAGATCTACGTGATGATAGCCTAGAAGAAACACCAAATCGCTTAGCTAAAATGTTTATTGACGAAATTTTCAGTGGAATGGATTATGCCAATTTCCCGAAAATGACGAAAATCAAAAACCAAATGAAAGTGAGTGAAATGGTGCAAGTGAATGACATCACGTTGACCAGTACTTGCGAACATCATTTTGTGACAATTGATGGCAATGTTGCTGTGGCATATTATCCAAAAGATTGGGTGATTGGCTTGTCTAAAAATCAATCGCATTGTGGCGTTTTTTGCGCAACGCCCACAAGTACAAGAGCGTTTAACTGAACAGCTTTTAACGGCATTTCAAACCATTTTAGAAACCGATGATGTGGCAGTTTATGTGAAAGCGACACATTTCTGTGTGAAAGCTCGCGGAGTAAAAGATACCCATAGTTATACCGTGACATCAGCCTATGGCGGGGTCTTTTTAGAAGATCGCGAAACTCGCAAAGAATTTTTTTATCCTCCATTCAGAAGTAATGAGCAAAAAGCACCGAATATTCGGTGCTTTTTTTGTTTATTAATTGTACGAATATAAGTTAAAATCAGCCTTTTCATTTTTATTTCGATTTTTATTTTTCTTGAGGATTCTCATGACGAAAGCAAATTCAAAACTTTTTCTTGTGTTATTACTCGGTGTCCTTTCAGCCTTTGGTCCGTTTGTGGTGGATCTTTATTTACCTTCTTTGCCACAACTTGCTACCTTTTTTGAAGCAAGTGCTTCAATGACACAACTTACGCTCACCACTGCCATGATTGGTCTAGCGGTGGGGCAGTTACTTCTTGGTCCTCTCAGTGACAAATTTGGGCGAAAAATTCCGCTTATTATTTCATTGGTAATTTATATTATCAGCACGGTCTTAATCGTTTATGCACCAAATATTGAAGCGATGATTGTCTTGCGTGTGATTCAAGGGCTTTCTTCAGCAGGAAGTGTGGTTATTTCTCGTGCGGTCGCAACGGATCTGTATCGAGGCCGTGAAATGACTCGTTTCTTTGGTTTATTAATGACAATTAACGGACTCGCCCCAATTATTTCACCAATCCTTGGTAGTTTATTGTTGGAATACATCAGTTGGAAAGGCATATTTATTTTCCTTGCATTGATTGGTGTGATTGTTTTGCTTTTTCTGCTTCCGTTTAAAAGAAAGCTTAAGTGTCGAAAATCGCTTACAAGGTTCAATATTTTCTACCTTTTTGACGTTTGGTGTGATTATCAAAAATCGCTTATTTATGAGCTATGTAGGAATTCAAAGTTTCTTGCTTGGTTCCATGTTTGCCTATATTGCGGCTTCACCATTTATTTTTTTCAAAGTTTTTTTATGGGTTGAGTGCATTTGTCTTTAGCTTATGTTTTGGTGCGAATGGCGCGGCGTTAGTCATCGGGGCAAATATTGGTGGTAAATTACCAAATCGTAAGGCTTTAGCGATTGGCGTATTGGCTTTTGTGGTGGCTGCACTTTATACCATTGCCGTATTAATTATTCAGCCATACTGGTTGTTTGTTGAAATTGGTTTCTTTGCGATGTTGTTATTAATGGGCATTACTTTCCCGGCTATTTCTTCTTTAGCGATGGAAAGTGAACGTCAATATGCAGGCAGTGCATCAGCTTTATTAGGCTTTGCACCTTTCTTTTTAGGTGGCGTGGTTTCACCATTAGTCGGGATAGGCAATATTTTCTATTCAACGGCTTTGGTCATTTTGGCTTGTAGTGTATTAGCTTTAGTTATTTATTGGATGGTTCGTCATAAAATTCCAAATTCAGCAGAGTAGTGAAAAGTGCGGTCATTTTTGACGGCGTTTTTGAGAAAGAAAAAGGCGAACTTCAATAGGTTCGCCTTTTGTTATTTTAGCAATTAGTTTCGAATACTTAACTTCTCAAATTCATCGAAGAATGTTGGGAACGTTTTAGCCGTACATTTCGGATCTAAAATCGTGACGGGTGTATCCGATAATGCAATCAACGCAAAGCACATTGCCATACGGTGATCGTTATAGGTCTCAATTTCGGCATGTTTAAATTGAGAAAGGGCAAGCGGTTGAATTCGAATAAAATCTTCACCTTCTTCAACCTCTGCACCGACTTTTCGTAATTCAGTCGCCATTGCTGCAAGACGATCAGTTTCTTTCACACGCCAGTTATAAATGTTGCGAATAACGGTTTCACCCTTTGCAAATAAGGCGGTTGTGGCAATCGTCATGGCTGCATCAGGAATGTGGTTCATATCCATATCAATGCCATGGAGTTCAGCTTGTTCTGCTTGAATAAAATCTTCACCCCAAGTGATTTTGGCTCCCATTTTTTCTAGTACATCGGCAAATAGGCGGTCACCTTGAATGGAATGTTTACCAATTCCTGTCACTTTTACGTTGCCTTTAATTGCGGCAGCGGCAAGGAAATAAGAGGCAGATGACGCATCACCTTCTACCATATATTTGCCTGGTGACACATAGGACTGGTTACCTTTCACCTTAAACACTTGATAATGTTGATTTTCAACTGAAACGCCAAAATCTTTCATCATCGCGAGGGTGATATCAATATAAGGTTTTGAAACTAAATCACCCACAATATGGATATATAAATCGCCCTCAGCAAGAGGCGCAGCCATTAAAAAGTGCGGTCAAAAAAATTGAGAAGAAATTGAACCGTCAATTTTAACTACGCCACCTTTTAATCCCTTGATTGCGAATCGTAACTGGTGGGTAACCGTCATTTTCTAAATAACGAACATTAGCGCCCGCTTGAAGAAGCGCATCTACCAAATGTTTGATTGGACGTTCTTTCATACGAGGCTCACCGGTCAAAAATGACTTCGCCTTCTGTTTTGCCTTTTAAACAAAAGCGCAGCCGTTAAAGGGCGCATAGCGGTGCCGGCATTACCAAGAAATAGTGATAAGCCATTTTCAACCTGAAATGCGCCACCTAAGCCTTCAACTTCACAGCAAGTTTTATCTTCAGACAGCTGGTAATTCACACCTAAAGCTTTAAGAGCGTTTAGCATATGACGAATGTCATCACTGTCTAATAGATTCGTGACCCTTGTCGTGCCTTTAGCTAATGCGGCTAATAATAATGCACGGTTTGATAAACTTTTCGAGCCTGGTAAGTTGATCTCACCTTCAATGCGAGAAATTGGCTCTAAAGTGATTGCTTTCATTACAAGACCACCGTTTTATTTTTATACACAAAAATACGATCATGTAAGGCAAGATCAAGCGCACGGCTTAATACTGTTTTTTCCACATCACGGCCTGCACGCATCATGGCATCGGCAGAGTAGGTGTGATCCACATTAATCACATTTTGCATAATGATCGGACCTTGATCTAATTCATTATTAATAAAGTGAGCCGTTGCACCAATAATTTTTCACACCCCGTTCATAGGCTTGTTGATAAGGTTTTGCCCCAATAAATGCGGGTAAGAATGAATGGTGAATATTAATCACACGATTTGGATAACGAGCGACGAATTCTGGATTTAATACACGCATATATTTTGCTAATACAATGTAATCAGGCGCATATTCATCAATTTTTTCAGCGAGCAATTTATCGTGTTCTACACGAGTGAGACCTTCATGGCTGACACAATGGAATGGAATATCAAAGCGTTCAACTAATTCGCGTAAATTATCGTGATTGCCAATTACTGCCGCAATTTCTACGTCTAACGCACCGTAGTAATTTTTCATTAAAATATCACCTATGCAGTGTGCTTCTTTGGTGACTAAAATTACGATACGTTTACGTTTTGCACTGATTAGGCGACAGTTTGTCCCTTTCGGCAAACTATAATCTAAATCAGCCAGCAGGGTTTCTTCATTAAAAATCCCTTCTAATTCTGTACGCATAAAGAAATGCTTTGTTTCAAAATCAACAAACTCATTATTGTGAAGGATATTTAATTGATGTTTGTAACAAATATTGGTGATTTTAGCGATTAAGCCTTTATCATCTGGACAGTCGGTCAGTAATATTTTCTTTTCTAACATAATGAATATTTTTCAAGGTAAATAAAAAAAGAGAACCCATAAAAATGGGTTCTGCATAGTTGATAATGAAATTAGATTTCGAAAGAAGCTAAAGAGGCACCTTTATCTAAGGCCTTTTGAATCACACGAGGTGTACGACCTTGGCCAGTCCATGTTCTTTCTTGACCTGTTTCATCAGTATATTTGTATTTTGCTGGACGAGGTTCACGTTTTTTACGAATTGAAGAAGGGGCAATTCCAATAATTGCAGTTAATTCTTCAGCAGTGATACCTTCTTGTTTAATTAATTCTTTATATTTTTGCAATACGTGCGCGACGTTCTTGCTCAGCTTGTTCAATTTCAGCCGCTTGAGCACGTTTTTTTCTTCAACAGCAGCTTGTAATTTTAAAAGTGAGCTTTCGGCTTGCTCTAATGTTAAATCGCGTATAGCTGCGCGTAAACTACGAAGGTTCGTTAAACCTTTTGTTAATTCGTTCATTATTACCCCTTTTTATGCGTGTGAATGCTTAATTATTTTTTTAGATATATATAATAGCGAAAAATAATATATTTGGTAAATATGAATTAGCCTAAATACGGGAACTAATTGGTCGGATGTCCTCATATTTCACTGTATAAAGTTGATTGTTTTTTTCACGTTATTGCAAACGTTTGCTTATAAAAACAACTTAACAAAAGTCTTAACAACCGCATTAGAAACTTTAAATTAAAAAAATAGATTTAGGGGAAAGTATAAGATTTTATTGGTAATTTCATTCATTTTAATGTAATCTCTCACCATCCTATACAACAGTAGAGGTGCGATCATTATGAGTATTTTCCTGGAGTGGATAGCGTTGAAGGGAAAGGAAAGGAATGATTGCCGAAATCGAATAGGCGTCATCTTATTCGGTTGGTCACGTCTTCGAAAGGAACGTGACTGTCATAGTTTTTTTGTGTATTAACTATGGAGCGCTACGGTTCGGTCTGGTCATGCTTGTGTCTTTTCTTGCCGTTGTCTCCATTAAATTATTAGGTATAACTTAATGGAACTAGTCGATTATTCGTCATCAATTTATTCAATTATACCCGCATTACTTGCAATTATTTTAGCGATTGCAACACGTCGGGTTTTGGTGTCTCTGAGTGCAGGGATTGTTGTTGGTGCATTAATGTTGGTTAATTTCAACCCATTGAATGCATTCATTTATTTAAAAGATAATGTTATTGCATTAGTTTATAGTAGCGAAGAAGGCATGAATTCAAATATGAATATCGTGTTTTTCTTAGTTTTGCTTGGCGTATTGACCGCACTTTTAACCGTGTCAGGCAGCAACCGTGCGTTTGCTGAATGGGCACAAAATAAAATTAAAGGTCGTCGTGGTGCGAAATTATTAGCAGCATCTTTAGTGTTTGTGACATTTATCGATGATTACTTCCACAGTCTTGCTGTCGGTGCTATTGCTCGTCCAGTCACGGATCGTTTTAAAGTTTCTCGTGCAAAATTAGCGTACATTCTTGATTCTACTGCTGCACCAATGTGTGTCATGATGCCAGTATCAAGCTGGGGAGCATATATTATTACTCTCGTAGCAGGTTTATTGGCGACTTACTCTATTACATCTTATACGCCAATGGGCGCATTCGTTGCGATGAGCTCAATGAACTACTATGCGATCTTCTCATTATTAATGGTGTTCTTTGTTGCTTATTTTTCATTTGATATTGCATCAATGGCTCGTCATGAAAAATTAGCTATGGAGCGCGATTATAAAGAAGAAGTCATTGAAGGTGTAAAAGGCAAAGTTCGCAATTTAATTTTACCGATTGTGGTTTTAATTGTTGTGACTGTATTTATGATGATCCACACGGGGAGTGAAGCATTAGCAGCAGATGGAAAACCATTCAGTATCTTAGGTGCATTTGAAAATACGACAGTAGGAATTTCACTTGTTGTAGGTGGTTCAAGTGCGGTTGCAATGTCAACATTATTGATTATCCTTGAGCGTCAAGTTTCTTTACAAGAATATGGAAAAGCATGGATTGCTGGTATTAAGTCCATGTTAGGTGCAATTGCCATTTTATTCTTTGCTTGGACAATTAATAAAGTAGTAGGTGATGCTCAAACAGGTAAATACTTATCTTCTTTAGTGAGTGGTAGCATTCCTGTTCAATTTTTACCTGTTCTTTTATTTGTACTTGGTGCAGCAATGGCGTTCTCAACAGGGACAAGTTGGGGAACATTCGGGATTATGTTACCAATCGCAGCAGCAATGGCGACTAACTCAGCACCAGAATTATTACTCCCTTGTCTTTCAGCCGTAATGGCTGGCGCAGTATGTGGAGATCATTGTTCGCCAGTTTCTGATACGACTATTTTGTCATCAACTGGGGCAAAATGTAACCATATGGATCACGTCACCACACAATTACCTTATGCGGCAACTGTTGCGACAGCAAGTGCTGTGGGCTACATTGTGGTTGGCTTTACAGAATCAGGTTTAGCGGGATTTGTTACAACTGCAGCCGTATTAGTTGCTTTAGTGTTTATCGTGAAAAAACGTTAATCGATAAGTGAAATAAAAGAGGGCGTATCATATGATACGCCCTTTTTGTATCGGTTATAAAAATTAGAGTAATGGACTAAACAAGAAAAATAACCGCTCAATTATTCGATGATAGAAAGGACGATTGAGCCATTCTTGCATATTGAGTGCAGAAGAGTTCGCTAAATAATTTTCATGGAGTGTGGCCACTTCATTGGCAAAATTACGATCTTCTACGGCAACAGTGATTTCAAAGTTAAGCAGGAAACTGCGTAAATCCATATTTACCGTACCAACGAGTGCAAGCTTGTTATCGATTAACACACTTTTTGTATGGAGAAGTCCCGCTTCAAAATGATAAATTTTGACACCTGCTTCGAGTAAATCATCAAAGAACGTTCGACTCGCCCAACGAACCATCAAGGAATCATTGTTTTTAGGTAAAATAAGCGTGATATCAACACCACGGAATGCAGCAATACGTAATGCTTCAGCAATACTGTGACTTGGCACAAAATAAGGTGAGGTAATCACAATGCTTTCTCTCGCAGCATAAATCGCGGTGGCAAGGGATTGTGCAATTAAATCATCCGGGAACGCCGGACCACTCGCAATAACTTGCACAGAATGGGTGTCGTTATCGTCAATTTCCACAAGTGGACAATTTGGCAATAAAAGAGGTAATTCTTCCATGGTTTCAATTTCCCAATCCCAAGCATGTAAGCTGTTTAAAATCGGTGAAACAGGACCGTTGATTCGCACCATCACGTCTATCCAATTGCCTACGTTGCTGTCTTGTTTGAAGAAATTTGGGTCCACCATATTCATACTGCCTGTATAGGCAATTTGATTATCAATGATGATGATTTTACGATGTTGACGTAAATCAATTCGGCTGAAGAACATCCGGAATAAATTTACATGTAGCGCTTCGGTAATTTCAATGCCTTTTTCTCGCATTTCTTTACAAACAAGGCTTTTCAAAAAAGCATTACTGCCAACGGAATCGAGTAAAAGACAAACTTTAACTCCACGTTGCACGGCTTCTTCTAAGGCTTGTTTCACTTCATTAATCATGCCATCATTGCTCCAAATATAGAACACCATATTAATGGAATGATGTGCTTGTTGAATATCACGAATGATACTTCGAATGATGCTTTCTGGCGTGTCGAGAATATGTAATTCATTACCTCGAATGTTCGGAATACCTAAGCGGTGGTGGACTAGTTTAAATAAAGCACGATAACGAGGATCCTGGGAATGTGTAACCAGATCTTTTTGTTCTGACAGTTGCTGAAGCCATTGGGTATATTTAGGTTTTAACAATTGAAAGGCTTTGGCTCGGCGCGTACCTAGTTTAATCTCACCAAAAATTAAATAAGCAATGACGCCAATCAGTGGCACAAGGTAGATAATCATCAGCCATGACAACGTAGCAGAAACCGCTTGTTTTTTGACGAGTAAACGCAAGGTGACAGAAATAACTGCTACCCAAATTAACACGGGAATAATATAAACCAGTATAATATGTTCAAAACTCATTAATTTTTGACCGCACTTATGAAATTAGACATTATTTATCAGACCGATGATTTTATCATTATTTATAAGCCTTGTGGGATAAGTGTGCATAAAGATCAGAGTGAAATTGGTTTAACCACTTTGCTTGCTGAGCAGTTTGGCGTGCCACAAGTCTGGCTTGTACATCGGTTAGATAAAGTGACATCTGGTTTACTCATTTTAGCATTGAATGCTGAAAGTGCGGCTGAATTTTTCCGACTTTTTTCTGAACATCATATCCAAAAAGAGTTATCTTGCACTCAGCAATCAAAAAGCCAAAAAAAGAAAGCAAGGATTGATTGTCGGGGATATGCAAAAAGGTCAGAAACGGCACCTGGAAACTCTGCCAATCGAAAAGAAAAATCCCGCAATTACGCGCTTTTGAAAGTGTAAGTTGTGAGCCTAATTTACGATTATTTATCTTAAAGCCACAAACAGGTAAAACCCATCAATTGCGTGTGGCGATGAAAAAGCTTAGGTAGCCCGATTTTAGGCGATGCGCTTTATGGTAAAAACACTGAAAAAATTGACCGCACTTATTTACACGCCGCAAGATTGCAATTTGAATTTAAAGGTCAGGCATTTGATGTGTTTACCCCTCCGAAAGAAGGAGAGTGGTGGCATCGTGAAAGCGTTCAATCTCAGATTCAAAAATTTGGCTCAGCAAGTGCAGAGTCAACTGAACAGGAAAAAGTGCGGTTAAGATTTCAATTATTTTGTATAATAGCCACAAATTTTTCACATTAGGAACAAAAATGAAATTTATCTCTTTTAATATTAATGGTTTACGTGCCCGTCCTCATCAACTTGAAGCAATTATTGAAAAATACCAACCGGATGTGATTGGTTTACAAGAAATTAAAGTCGCGGATGAAGATTTTCCTTATGCAATTACCGACAATCTGGGCTATCACGTTTTTCACCATGGGCAAAAAGGGCATTACGGTGTAGCACTGTTAACCAAACAAGAACCAAAAGCGGTGCGTCGTGGTTTTCCAACTGATAATGAAGATGCGCAAAAACGCATAATTATGGCGGATTTAGAAACGCCATTTGGTTTGTTAACGGTAATTAATGGCTATTTTCCACAGGGCGAAAGTCGTGCACATGAAACCAAGTTTCCGGCAAAAGAAAAATTTTATGCGGATCTTCAACTCTATTTAGAACAAGATCACGATAAAGCCAATCCAGTGTTAATTATGGGCGATATGAATATCAGTCCAAGCGATTTAGATATTGGCATTGGCGATGAAAACCGCAAGCGTTGGTTGCGTACTGGCAAATGCTCATTCTTACCCGAAGAGCGTGAATGGTATCAACGCTTATACGATTATGGATTGGAAGATACGTTCCGTAAATTAAATCCAACAGTCAATGACAAGTTCTCGTGGTTTGATTATCGCTCAAAAGGTTTTGATGATAACCGTGGATTACGTATCGATCATATTTTAGTGAATCGTCAATTAGCAGAGCGTTGCGTTGATGTTGGCATTGCATTAGATATTCGTGCAATGGAAAAACCGTCAGATCACGCACCAATCTGGGCAGAATTTAAATAGGAAAGTAACATGGATATGGCAAATTGGCAGAATTACCGTTCACAAGTGAATGGCATGCCTGCCGTGTTTACCGTAAATATTGAAGATTTAGATGTTTATCATGGTAAGCATCTTAGTAAAGTTAGTGCAATTTACCGTGCCTTATCAGGGAGATGAGGACGGTTTGCCGAATGAAGACGAATATGAAAAAAATTAATTAATCGTCTTTTTAAAAATCCTTGCACAATTGACCGCACTTCCAAATGTTTTTTTGCTGGGCACTTTATTTGCAATCATCAGGCAAAAAAATGCATTTCTATTGTGAACATGATGCTTTTGCTTAAAGAAACCCTTCAACAACTCGATTTTTGTCTCAGAAATCAACGTACAGAATGATCCAAATTGGGATACCTATTTCGATTTCTTGTTGGCTTCACCATTAGAAATGAAATTAAATGCGACAGAAGAGATTTTGAGCATGCTGAATAGCAAAGGGCGTAATTTAAGCGACACTTATTTAATTGAGCATACTTTCCATTTTGATGAAGAAGAGAAGATGTTTCCCTTTATGGATGAATTAACGCTCGGACAAGTCTCTTTTAATACGTTGAAATATTCTAGCCAAGCCATTCAAACAGAAGAAGATGAAGAACCTTACTTTATGGTGAAATTGGAGCAAGAGCTTTCATTAGAGAGTAATGAGATCTTCGAGTGGGTAGAGCGCTTTGAAAAGCTTGCCATGGAGTTCTCTGGCGATTATATCGGCTGGGAATGCGATAATTTAATCGATGATCGTTCAGCATTAAATTAGCCTGATAATTCATTAAATCAGTATAGATTAGATAAAAAAATAAAGCCCATCAACACGATGGGCTTAAATTCTTTTGGCTACTAATTTAGGATTCGTAAAAGGAGACAAACGAAAGCTAAAACCAAAAGAGAAAAATTGGCTCCTCCTGCGGGACTCGAACCTGCGACATATGGATTAACAGTCCACCGTTCTACCGACTGAACTAAGGAGGAATAAATTTGGTATCACAAAGAATAGGCGCGCATTTTAATGATCGGACCACTTCTTGTCAATACCAAAAAATGAAAAAAATCATAAAAAAATTTTTGCACTTTTTTTCTATCCACAAAGCCTGTGGATAACTTTGTGGATTGTTTTTTTGTTTAAAATGGTCAACCACTGGTGCAGACTGGCTTTTTCCTTAAATTGTTCATCTATTAGCCATAAGTGAATATTCTTTTAAATATCAATATGTTGCATAAAGTCCAGCAAAAAAATAAAAATATTTTTTTCAATTTTGAAGTGTTTCAGACTTGACACGCCTAAGTATGTGTAAAACTTGGATTTTTTTATCACTCAATTTGGAGCAATAAATGTGCTAAAAATAGCTCCATTTCTAAAAATACCCCATTTCTAAAAATACCTAAAAAAATTGACCGAACTTATGGCAGAGAAAAATTAATACTAAGCCTTTTTATCCTTCATTCCGATTTTTAAACCTTCTGGCGATCAACCCCAAGCAATCGAAAAATTAGTCGAAAATTTAGAGGATGGTTTGGCGCATCAAACCCTTCTCGGGGTAACGGGCTCTGGTAAAACCTTTACTATTGCAAATGTTATTGCGACATTAAATCGTCCGGCGATGTTACTTGCCCCAAATAAAACCCTTGCCGCTCAGCTTTATGCGGAAATGAAGGCGTTCTTTCCTGAAAACGCGGTGGAATATTTCGTTTCATACTATGATTATTATCAGCCAGAAGCTTATGTACCGAGTAGTGATACCTTTATCGAGAAAGATGCTTCTATTAATGATCAGATTGAACAGATGCGTCTTTCTGCCACGAAGTCGTTCTTAGAGCGTCGAGATACTATTGTAGTGGCGTCTGTATCCGCGATTTATGGTTTGGGTGATCCGGATAGCTATTTGCAGATGATGTTGCATTTACAGCAAGGTGCCATTATCGATCAACGTCAGATTTTAGCGAAGTTGGCAGAATTACAATATACAAGAAACGATCAGCTTTTCAGCGTGGTACATTCCGGGTGCGCGGCGAAGTGATTGATATTTTCCCTGCAGAATCTGACGATCGAGCGGTACGAATTGAATTATTTGATGATGAAATTGAACGTTTAAGTTTATTTGATCCTTTAACGGGTACAAGTTTTGGCGCTGTTCCGCGTTTTACAGTGTATCCGAAAACCCACTATGTGACGCCAAGAGAGCGTATTTTAGATGCCATTGAAAAAAATCAAAAGCGGAGCTGGTGCAACGCCGTGAATATTTCATCAAAGAACATAAATTACTGGAAGAGCAGCGTATAACCCAACGTACGCAATTTGACATTGAGATGATGAATGAGCTCGGCTATTGCTCGGGAATCGAAAAACTATTCACGCTATCTGTCTGGCCGAAATGAAGGTGAACCGCCTCCGACATTATTTGATTATATGCCATCTGATGCGATTTTTGATTATTGATGAATCACACGTGACAGTACCGCAAATTGGTGGGATGTATCGTGGTGACCGTTCACGTAAAGAAACCTTGGTGGAATATGGTTTCCGTTTGCCTTCAGCATTGGATAACCGTCCATTACGCTTTGAAGAGTTTGAGCGTTTAGCGCCGCAGACAATTTACGTTTCTGCGACACCAGGCCCTTATGAGTTGGAAAAATCGGGCAGTGAAATTGTCGATCAGGTGGTACGTCCAACGGGCTTGCTCGATCCACAAATTGAAATTCGTCCAGTATCCATTCAAGTGGATGATTTGCTGTCTGAAGCGCGTCAAAGAGCGGATAAAAATGAGCGTGTTTTAGTGACGACGCTAACGAAGAAAATGGCAGAAGATTTAACGGATTACTTAGACGAACACGGCATTCGTGTGCGTTATTTGCATTCAGATATTGATACCGTTGAGCGTGTAGAGATTATTCGTGATTTACGTTTAGGTGAATTCGATGTGTTGGTCGGTATCAACTTATTACGTGAGGGGCTGGATATTCCAGAGGTTTCTCTTGTTGCCATTTTTAGATGCGGATAAAGAAGGTTTCTTGCGTTCTGAACGCTCCTTAATCCAAACCATCGGTCGTACCGCTCGAAACTTGAATGGTAAAGCGATTTTGTATGCTGATAGCATTACTAAATCTATGGAAAAAGCCATTACCGAAACCAATCGCCGTCGGGAAAAACAAATGAAATACAATGAAGAGCACGGTATTGTTCCACAGGCATTGAATAAGAAAGTTGGCGAGTTGTTAGATATTGGTCAAGGTGCAAATCAAAAAGCGAAATCGAAACAGCGTGGAAAAACGGCAGCTGAACCAACCGCACTTTACAATGCACCTAAATCCGCCAAAGAATACCAACAACAAATTAAGAAATTGGAACAACAAATGTATAAATTTGCTCAAGATCTTGAATTTGAAAAAGCCGCCGCAGTACGCGATCAGCTTCATCAATTGAGAGAGCAGTTTATGGTATCAGAATAATAGGGATATATTATGCTTTTTACAGCATTGAGAATGAGACTAATAAAGTAGAAAACATAGATAATATAATGTATTGCTAGTCTAGAATAGCGGGATAGCAGTGAATTACTATAATAAAGGTTAAGCTAGATAGTTTCTATCTAGAAGGAATTTTAAACTGATTAAATTTATCAAGGTAGGAATTAGTATTTCCTAAGCTTAAGTAAGAATATAATTTACTTATAGAAGAGCAACAAGTATATCTAAATTATAAATTTCTAGCTTATTTGGTTGAAACAAAAAGAAGAGTTGATTTTATTACTAATAAATTCAACTCTTCTTTTTTTGACTTATAGTTATCCAATATTCTATATTGGAAAAATATAGCGATAACTATGCTTCGATTGGAGATCTCCAGTCATCAGAACCTGATGTGCCTGCAATACCGTGTTCCCAATTGATTTTACGATAAGCAAGAGAAAGCTCTAATAACTGAGTGAATTCTCTTTTTATCTGGATCTTGGCAGTGTGGCATTACTAAGTCAATAGATACAATAGTTGCATCTTCTAATGTTGTTGTAAAGTAATGTTCTTGTTTACCTTCAACAGAAGTACGGTACCATTTTAACTCAACTTTAGGAAGCATCTCACCAGATGCTAACGCATTATAAAGTAATGGAACTGCTTTGTTGAGAGCAACAGTTAATTTTAATGGTTGGTGAGCACGTTGACCGGATGGTTGGCCTGATTGAGGATCGGTAGGAACTTTAACAATATGCTTAACTTCCTGAACTAACATTTGATCTTCATGACCTTGAACATAAATATTACCTACTGAATCAGCAGTGAATGCACCAGCTGTAATATTACCTTGAGTTTTACCTGTAATAGATACATAACATGGAGTTGGCATAATAGTCCTCTATTGTTTCTTCTGTGATAATTTTTTTAGTTAAGAAGATCTAATTGATATCTTCCTAAGAATCCAAGTTATTCCAGATTCAATCAAATCTCCTTTCATAAGTATCTAGTAATTTGGGAGAAAAAAACAATAATTTTTTTATTTTAAGATAAAGAAATTTATGCTAACTTAAGATAGACAATATGTTTGTCTTTACTAGAAATTTTTAAGGTAGGTTTAATTATGTCTAAGACTAAAGATGGCTCAGTCGCACCTAAAGAGCGAATTAATATTAAATATGTTCCTGCAACAGAAGGGCAAACTGCAGAGGTTGAACTTCCATTGAATTTGCTTGTTGTTGGTGATATGAAAGGAAGAGCTGATGATTCTTCAATAGAAGAGCGTTCAATGGTCTCAATTAATAAAAAAATAATTTCTCCTCAGTTATGGGCGAAATGGATATTAAGCTAAATATTAATGTTCCAAATAAATTGTCAGGTAAAGATAACGATGAATTAAATGTTGATTTGTCGTTTGGTTCACTTAATGATTTTTTTCTCCCGATAGTATTGCTAACAAAGTTCCAGAATTAAAAAAACTTTTTAGAACTTAGAGAGGCGCTAACTGCAGTTAAAGGTCCTCTTGGTAATGTTCCTGCATTCCGAGCACGATTAACTGAGTTGTTAGAAAATGATGAATCAAGAGAGAAGTTATTAGAGGAGCTTAATTTAGTAAGTCCTAAAAAAATAGTGGTTATACTTACTAGATAAAAAGAGGAATAAATCATGACAAAAAAACAGTAGAACAAGTAATTACAGAAACATCTTCTCTGGAGCAATCATCTTTATTAGATGAAATCATGTCTCATACGCGTATTGCTTCCGATAGTGAAGGGTATGATGTGGCAAAAACAAGGTGTTGCTGCATTTATTTCAAATATATTGTCAACAGATAATCAAGAAGAACCAATTAATAAATTATTAATTGATAGAATGATCGCTGAGATTGATAGAAAATTAAGTATTCAAGTAGATGAGATTTTTACATAACAGTGAGTTTCAACAATTGGAGTCCTCATGGAGATCATTAAAATTACTTGTAGATAAAACAGATTTCCGTGAAAAATATTAAAATTAATATTTTGCATGCAACCAAAGATGAATTGCTTGATGATTTTGAGTTTGCTCCTGAAATTGTTCAGTCTGGTTTTTATAAACATGTTTATTCATCAGGATATGGACAGTTTGGTGGTGAGCCAATCGGTGCAGTAATTGGAAATTATGAATTTACAGCTAGAGCACCAGACATGAAATTACTTCAGTATGTTAGTGCTGTTGCTGCAATGTCTCACGCACCGTTCCTTTCTTCTGTAGCCCCGCAGTTTTTTTGGTATATCTGATTATACTGAACTACCAGCAATTAAAGACCTTAAATCAGTATTTGAAAGCCCTGTTTATACAAAATGGAGAGCTTTACGTGAATCAGAGGATTCTCGTAGTTTAGGTTTGACTGCTTCTCGTTTCTTGGCTCGATTACCATATTCTGTTATGGATAACCCAGTTAAGAGTTTTGGTTATGAAGAAAATGTAAGCGAAAAAAACATTCACATTATTTATGGGGAAATAGTGCATTTTTACTTGCTTCTTGTTTGACGGATAGCTTTGCTAAGTATCGTTGGTGCGCAAATATTATTGGTCCTCAAAGTGGCGGGGCGGTATATGATTTACCAGTACATTTATATGAGTCTATGGGACAAACAGTCGCAAAAAAATTCCTACAGAGGTATTAATTACTGATCGTCGAGAATTTGAGCTCGCTGAGGAAGGATTCATTGCATTAACAATGAGAAAAGGTAGTGACAATGCTGCATTCTTTTTCTGCTAATTCAGTCCAAAAAAACCTAAAGTATTCCCTAATACAAAAGAGGGTAAGATTGCTGAAACTAATTATAAATTAGGTACTCAATTACCTTACACATTTATGATTACTCGAATTGCACATTACATTAAGACTTTACAAAGAGAACAAATCGGTTCTTGGAAAGAGCGTGGTGATTTAGAGAAAGAATTAAATACTTGGTTGAAACAGTATGTTGCTGATCAAGAAAACCCTCCTGCAGATGTTCGTAGCCGTAGACCTTTCCGTAGTGCTTCGATTACTGTTTCTGATGTAGAGGGCGATCCAGGTTGGTTCCTATCTTCAATTAAAGTTAGACCTCATTTTAAATATATGGGTTCTAATTTTGAGTTATCACTTGTCGGTCGTTTAGACAAGGAGTAAATTGAAATATGGCAGCATTATTAAACTGGGATAGAGATGGCGCTGCCAGTTTATTTGAACGAATTCAAGGAAATGGAGTTTCTTATAAACACTCTTCTTTGAAAGAGCTAGTTCAATCAATTAAATATAATCTTTTATGTATATTAAATACTCATCCGGGAGCATCTCAGAGTGCTCCTGAGTTGGGTATTGCTGATTTAAATGATGCGACAATTGATACAGTAGATATATCCATAAGAGTAAAATCAATTATAGAAAGATGTATTCTTGATTTTTGAACCAAGAATTGTAAATGTGGATGTTCAACCAATGATTAATGAAGATGAGCCTTTACGTTTACGTTTTCGTATTAAAAGCAATTTTTGTCTATTGAATATATTGGACATCCTATAGTGTTTAATTTGCACCTAGATAATGATCGACATTATTATCTAGATTTGGCTGATTTGTAGTTTATATGAGTTTAGAGAAATATTTTTAGAGATGAGTTGGATTATTTAAGGGAATTAGGAAAAACAAATTTCCATTGAAAAAAACCGCATATCTCTAACTTTTTATCAGAAAAAAAGTTCTGATCCTGATGTAGAACGTTTACTAGAAGGTTTTGCTTTTTTTAACAGGAACTTTGAAAGCTAAAATAGAAGATGAGTTTCCCGAATTTACTCATAGTATGATTGATATGCTGTGGCCAGATTATTTACGCCCGACTCCAAGCATGACAATTGTTGAGTTTAATCCGAATGAAGATGTTGCAAAGTCACAAGAGTTAATTTCTAAAGGGATGTACTTATTTAGTAAACCAATAGAAACCTCGTATATGGATGAGTATAGTAATGTAATTAATGAAGGCAGTCTTCAATGCACATTTCAAACTTGCAGAGATTTATGGCTTAATCCATTTTCTATTTCAGATATTGAGTTATTTAATACTGATAATAAATCGGTAATTTGTATTGATTTTAAATCAGATAATGAGTTATCTGTTAGTGAATTAGACTTAAATAAGTTACAATTTTTTTCTTAGGCGCAGATAACTATACTAATCAACAATTATATTTATGGTTAAATAACTATTTGGATAGTGTTGAACTTGTTGTTGGTGATAAATTGTATCAACTTCCAAATGTAAGCTTTTTCACCAGTAGGGTTTAAACAAGAAGAATCAGTGTTACCATACTCTCCTAATTCAAGTTTGGCGTATAGAGTATTGTATGAATATTTTTTTGCTATCCAGATAGTTTTTTTCTTTTTTTAGATATTGTAGGTTTTTAGCAAATTATCTTCTGATCAGAGCTGTAGTGAATTCAGCTTACGTTTTTTTCTTTTTCGCGTCCTCTTCCATCTGATACGAAGGTTCGAAAAATCAGCGTTACGTTTGCATTGTGTTCCTGCCATCAATTTATTTGAACATGATAGCGAAAAATATAGTGTTAGATGGTTCAAAAATCCGAATATTTAATTAAAGGTAGCCATCAGCATCCTGAATGGTATGAGACTTTTGCAATTAATAAAGTTGCTAGCTTTGTTCAAAAATCAGTCAAATAAGAGAGGGAAAAATTAATAGTAATGAAAGAGTTTATGTCCCTTTTGAGAGTTTTTCAGCATCAATTTGAATACCATAAAGGGCGTACGGTTCTTTATTATAAAAACGAAGCCAAAGACATCGTTATTTTCACCAGGATTTGATTATTACATATCATTCGTTAGAGGAGATGAAGAGTTAATTCTTGATACTAACGAATGTGTATCTATTAATATGGTGTGCACAAATCGTGACTTGCCAACTTCTTTAAAAAAATAGGTGATATTTGTATTGGAGGAAGGTATACTCCATCTTCATTTACCTTTAGTAATATTACTCGGCCGTCTTTACCATTACATCCTATTATGGATGGGACTCTTACATGGAAGCTTATTTCTAGTTCTTCATTAAATTATTTATCTATATTAAATATTGATACATTAAGAGAAATTCTAAAAACTTATGATTTACCAGCCTGGCATAGTCATAGACATTCTCGTATATCACAAAAAAACTTGACGCAATAAAAATCTATTGAAACTAGACCATTAGATCGATTATTTAAAGGTGTTTCAATTAGAGGGTTGCAGTCAACTTTACATGTTAGCCAATCTGGCTTTGAATCTGAGGGGAATTGTTTTTTTATTAGGAAGTGTTCTTGCTAACTTTTTTTCTCTTTATTCAAGTATTAATTCATTCCATAAATTAAAAAAATCATTAATATTGAAACACAGGAGGTTTTTTTGAATGGCCTATTCAGCTAGGACAAAAAAAGCCTAATGTAAAGATGGATGAGTTAAATAAAAATAGCATTACGTAAATATAATTTCTTTCAATTAGTAGAAATATTGCATAAGTTAGAAGATATTGATGTATGTGATACATTAAATATTCAACCAAATAAAGAAATTATTCGATTTACATCATATGCAGGACTAGGTTTTTCCTCCGAGAGATATTATTGATGTATCTGTAGATGAAAAAAAGGAAAGCATACATTAGAGGTTAGTTTTTCTTGGCTTGCAGGGAACTCAATCACCTTTTACCTACATATTATTTAGAAAGTTTAGCTGCAGAATATTTACATCAAGAAACAAAGTTAATTGATTTTATTAACTTGTTTAATCATAGGTTAATATTTTTTTCTTCATCATATATGGAGAAAAATATCGTTATTATATTAATTTTTAAAGATGGAGCTACAGATTCTTTCTCTAATAAATTATTTTTCATTAATTGGACTGGATCATAAACAAACTCGAGAATTCTTAGGTATTGATGCTAGCAAGGTATTAGCTAACTTAGGAGCTCTGGTAAACTCTAGCCGTTCAAGAGATGTTATATGTAGACTAGTATCTCAATGTTTTGAGATAAAAGATGTTTCTTTAGAGGAATGGGTTTTTAGGTATGTTGATATACCAAAAGATCAGCAGAATCGCCTAGGTATAATGTCCAGGGTAAATGGGACGGGATTAAAAGGTAGAAGTTGTTTGGGGGATAATTTCACATTAGGTTCAAGAATACAAGATCGTTCAGGTAAATTTGAATTACAATTAAACGATTTATCAAGGAAGCAATTTTTGTCCTTTTTACCCAACGGTTCTAATTATAAAATTTTATCTAATTTTTGTCTCTTTTTATATTAAAGGATCAATTTGCTTGGGATTTAAGATTAAAAAAATGAAACCTAAACAGGTCACTGGCATAAAAGCTTGGAGATGAAAAAAATGCAATGTTGGGCTGGATTAGTTTTTTTAGGAAAAACCTGAAAATAATCCAAATATAAAGCTCAGTGTGAGGGAATGATGATGAGTAAAGAATTAGTTTTATTATTAACAGTAAAAAAATGTTTTAGAACTTGAGAGTGGTTTTTTTCTAGAGAATATTGTTTTTAATCAAGATGGAGGGAGCATAGGTTCTGGAGCCAATAATCATTGGGTTATTCAAGATACAAAGAAAAAAATATTCCTATCAATCAAGCGCACATAGAGTGGAGAGATGGTAGCTATTGCCTACAAGTAATCAATAAGCCATTGTTTATTAATGGCGCGTCTTTTTACGCCTAAGTCTGGTTTTTATTAAGCTTGCAAATGAGGATCAAATTAAATTTGGTTCACTTAAGGTGTTTGCTACCGTGGCTGAAAAAAATCAGCTATAACGAGTGGTAATTATTCAAAAATCATTAGAAGATATCGTTACAGGAAGTCAAGATCATTTAGACGATATTTTAAAAAGCTAAAAAAAGGGGGACTTGATTTGAGTGTAGAAACTAAAAAAATATTGATGATTCTATTATTCATGACCCTTTGCGTGCATTACAGCCAGATTCAAATAAACTAATTACTTCTGTTGATGATGAGAATTTTATTCCATCAAATAAAAAGAAATATTACTTCACGTGGGAGTTCAAACATGAATCAATCCTATATTGATTTACCTATGATTGAAAAATGAGGAAAAAAACAATTATCACCGTTTTCAGAAAAATGCATATGTCACTATATCCCCTTTGATGAGAGAGATGGATACAAACATTGAGCTATTAGACACTCAAGAAACACATGATTTTTTTTACAGGAAGTGGGTAAAAACATTAAAAAGCTACTATAGAAGGTCTCCTAGCATTACAAAAAGAACAAAGTAGCTTATCAGATAAGCATCTTAGACCAATTGAAGATAATCCTCTTCGCTTAAATTTGGACTATGAGTCTACTATTGATGTTTTATTTGGGGACCAAAAAAAGCCCAGTACACCCTCGCTGCGCCTGCTGCAGTTAAGGAAAGTCTTCATAATTTGCTGATTCATAATGAAGCAAATAGAATTGCAATCATTAGTGCTTTAAAAGCAATTTTAGATGCTTTTTCGCCAGATGTTTTATTGAAACGCTTTGAAAACTATCGCCGTAGTAATGAAGTTAAGCCTTCAAATAATGCCTGGGCTTGGGATATGTATAAAAAAATTATTATGAAGAATTAACATCAAAACGCCAATATGGTTTTGAGAAATTATTTTGGGAGGTTTACTCTCAAGCTTACGATAAAGCATTACGTGATAAACAAACAGAAGGAAACCAATAAATGCTATTAGTAAATCGCTTTTTCACCATTAAAATGTTTAGTTTTAGGAATCGTTATTGCGTCAACAACAGCCTGTGGAAATACAGGAATGGCGCTATCTAAGATGGGGCAAATTATTAAAGATCCTACAATTCCAGTGGGGGGGGCCTTTAGATCAGCCTTCAACATTAAACTTAACTTTATTAGCTGAACCAGATATCAATCGTAACGAAACTAATCAACCGTCTCCAATTGAAGTCAAAGTTGTGTATTTAAGCGAGGATTCTAGATTGTTATCTGCTTATTATGAGCAATTAAGCACCGAAGATATTAAAGAGGTGTTAGGCAAAAATTATATCGATCATCAGGATTATACTTTGTTGCCTTCTCAATTTAAAGCTGTACCACCAATTAAATTAGATAAAAAAATAATAATTATCTAGGTGTAGTTGCATACTATGCTGACTCAGGTGAAACAGAATGGAAAAAAAGTTGTTAAACTTAGTGGTGTTGGGCATAAATATAGTGTCTTAGTTCACCTGAAAGATAAAGAAGTTGATGTAAGAAAAAGACGAAGAGTAATTATATGCGAAATCAAAATAGAGTTCTTTGGAAGGAAGGGTTGTTTATTCAGCCGCAGCACTTTCAACAGCAACAACGTCATATTGATTATTTAATTGGAAATCAATTAACTAAGTTTAATAATACTTATAATTTTGGTTTTCAAAAAAACTAGAGTTGAATCAAGAAATGTTAAATCTTGGGAAAAATTTCTTTGCTATCAGCAACGGGCGTTTTTCCAGATGGAACATACTTTGAATTACCTCATCAGGATTTGCTGCCACCAGCATTAGACGTTCAAAATTTAGATAATTTGGGTGCATATGATATTTATTTGGCGCTTCCTAATGCTAGTATGGTTTTTTCAGAAGTGAAAACTGACAATCAAACTGATTATGATGTTGCAGCGCGATATAGTGAAAATATACAAGATATAAAAAGATATTCATACATTCAATGGTAGTAATACAGATGTTTTTTTCTAGCACATCTATCTCCTAAATTACTTCAAGGACACGAGGATCGAAGCGCTTATACTTGTTTACACATGGCCAGAATTAAAGAAAAGTTGCCAGATGGTCGCTTAGTGCTAGATGAGAAATTTATTCCTACATGTATGGATATTACTGCTTCAAATGAACTTAGAGGGTTTGTGACTGAGTTGTCTAGCACATTAGAGCAGAGAGCTGAGACTTTATCATCACGTCTTGGCTCTCCTTCTCAGCAAGGAATTGCGGATGTGGCTGAATTTTTTTAATGTTGCAATTATTAAATCGAGAGTATCCATTTTATAAACATTTAAACATTCATCCTCATATTCATCCTGAGTATATGTATAGGTTATTAATTCAACTATGTGGAGAATTAATGACATTTACAGATGCTTCAAGATTAGCAAAAAGATTTTCTCAGATACGATCATTTTGATCTCACTTTATGCTTTCAAAGATTATTTAAACAACTTCGAATTGCATTAAGTACAGTATTAACACCAAAAAAGCAGTTTCAATCCAACTTGAATCTCATCCTTATGGTGTTAAAAGTGCGGTTATTAATGACCAAGATTTATTGTATAAAGCAGAGTTTATTCTGGCTGTATCTGCTAGGGTTCCTGAGGAAATTTTGCGTAAACAATTTATCCATCAAATTAAAATTACAACACCAGATAAAATTAGACAGTTAGTTAGCGTTCAATTACCAGGAATTGAATTGAAACCACTCGTCTCTGCGCCAAGACAATTACCATATCATGCAGGATATACTTATTTCCATCTGGATACGGGGTGTGATGATTGGCTTGATGTACAGCGTAGCCACTCAATCGCATTCCATGTGGCAGGTGATTTCCCTGAATTAGATATGCAGTTATGGGCTATTAGAGGTTAGTATGAGTGAAGTATTAGAGCTTTTTCAGGATGATTCATTGCCCTCTTATCATCTATCGTTAAGAGGAAACAGTATAAATCCTATTGTTGATGCGGCAACACCATTATTGGGAATGGTTATGCGATTGAAGCATATTACTGATCAAGCTATGCCAGAAAATTTATATCAACAAGTTGTAAAGGATATTCAGTCTATTGAACAATTATTAAAGGAAAGGAATTATGAGTCAGGAACGATCATTTCTTTCCGCTATGTATTGTGTACGTTTATTGACGAAGTTGCCTTAAGTCATGGATGGGGAACTAAGAGCACTTGGTTCCAACAATCTCTTTTAACCTATTTTCATAATGAAACTTGGGGGGGGGAGAAAGTTTATATTTTATTAGATAAATTATTGGCAGAACCTAAACGTTATATTGATTTATTAGAGTTTATTTATATATGTTTTTAGTTTAGGGTTTAGAGGTCGTTATAAGGTTGAAACTCAAAAACTCAGGGGAGTTTGAGCTAATATACAAAAAAAGTTGCACGATGCAATTTTTAAACGTTAGGAATTACAATACTAGTAATATTGTAATTTATCAAAGAGCATGATGCTAATAAACACTTCTACAAATTGCTCAATAAAAAAATCATTAAAGAAAAATTTTCTTTATTGGCTTTATTGTGTTGGCATTTATTTATTTTATATATTCATTTGTTTTGGGACGCCAAAGTCAAAGTATTTTTAGACCAATTAAATAGTCTATTAGGTTAAGAGTAATATATGATCAGAATTGAATTACCTGTTTTTAGTTAGTAAGTTAAATCCAATATCAAAAGCAGATTTTTAGAGGAGTGTGCAGCTACTTGTATGAATGAGCAGTATGCTGAGATTACTGTACCTAATTTATTGCTTAGCTTTTTTTATCTTCTCCTCTGAATGATATTCGAATTATATTATCCGAAGCATCAATAGATGTAGATGAGCTGAAAATGTTATTAAAAAGAAAATTCAGAACAAACGAGACTATTAGATGTACAACAAAAACTATCCGGTTTTTTTCTCCTTTACTTGTTGAATTGCTTCAAGATAGTTGGTTGACGGCTTCAACAGAATTCAATTTAAATACACTAAGAAGCGGTATTATTCTTTATGTTTTATTAGGCTCTGCATATCGATATCTTCCTAATCAGGCTGCAAAAAATTTTTAATTTCGATTAATCGAGAACTATTAAAAACAAGATTTTGTTGCTAAATTAATAAACTCTGCCGAAACAGAAAAATACGACTCATAGTAAAGAGTCTAGTAGTGTAGTTACTAAGTCTGATAGTTTGTTAGCTATGTATGCACAAAATGTAACAGAGTTAGCGAGACAGGGAAAAATTGACCCAGTTTTATGTCGAGACAAAGAGATTGATCTAATGATAGATATATTATCTCGTAGACGTAAAAATAATCCGATTGTTGTTGGAGAAGCTGGTGTCGGTAAAAAGTGCATTAATTGAAGGTCTTGCCTTGAGAATTGTATCTGAAAATGTACCTGAAAGTATGTTGAATACCGAATTAATGAATTTGGATCTCGGTGCATTGCAAGCTGGAGCCGCTGTAAAAGGTGAGTTTGAAAAGCGTTTTAAAGGGATAATGAAAGAGGTTAATGAGTCAATTAAACCGATTATTCTTTTTATTGATGAAGCACATACTCTTATTGGTGCTGGTAATCAATCCGGTGGATTGGATGTTTCTAACTTATTAAAAACCAGCTTTAGCAAGAGGAGAACTAAAGACAATCGCTGCAACAACATGGAGTGAATATAAAAAAAGTATTTTTGAAAAAAAGATGCTGCACTTTCCAGACGTTTTTCAACTGGTTAAACTAGAATCACCTTCTGTTAATGATGCAATTGTGATTATGAGAGGGTTGAGAGCAACTTATGAAGAAGCACACAAGGTTTTAATTGAAGAGGATGCATTAATCTCTGTAGTTGAACTGAGTGAGAGATACCTTAGTGGACGTCAATTACCAGATAAAAGCGATCGATGTACTAGATACAGCTTGTGCTAGAGTTTCAATTAATTTAACTTCTCCGCCTAAATTAATATCTGAATTGTCAAATAATAGACATAAGATAGAGATGGAGATAGCTTTACTTGATAGAGAACTATTATTAGGGTCTTAGTCAGAATAAAGATCGCTTATCTGAGCTAAAAAAGAGCTTAAGAAAAATTGATAAGACAGAAGCTAAATTAAGAAAAGATTGGCTGAAACAGCAAGAAATTGTTAGACAAATTATTGAATTACGTCACTCTTTATTAGAAAAAAAGGCTCATCTAATTCAGAGATTAATAAGGAAGATAAGAATAATTCACTATCAAGTGAAGAAAAATAAACAAATTGCTAAACTTACAAGTTTGAGTAGAGAATTAGAGAAATTACAGAAAACACAAGTTTTAGTTTCTCCTCATGTGACTCAAAAAAACAAATTGCAACGGTTATTGCTGAGTGGACTGGCGTTCCTTTAGATAAATTATCTCAAAATGAACTTAACGTAATTACAGAATTGCCAAGCTATTTGACGAAGGAAATTAAAGGACAAGAATTAGCAATAAAACATCTCCATAAACATTTGTTGACAGCTAGAGCTGATTTAAGACGTACAGGGCGTCCTTTAGGAGCTTTTTTTACTTGTAGGACCTAGTGGTGTAGGTAAGACTGAAACCGTTATTCAAATTGCAGATTTATTGTTTGGTGGAAAACAATATTTAACAACAATCAATATGTCTGAATTCCAAGAAAAAAACATACTGTTTCTCGTTTAATTGGTTCTCCTCCTGGATATGTAGGATATGGAGAGGGGGCGTGTTAACAGAGGCAATTAGACGAAAACCATATTCTGTTGTATTGCTTGATGAAGTTGAGAAAGCTCATCCGGATGTACTTAATTTGTTTTATCAAGCCTTTGATAAAGGTGAATTAGCTGACGGAGAGGGGCGAATAATTGATTGTAAAAAAACATTGTATTCTTTTTTTAACATCAAATTTAGGTTATCAAACTATAGTTAATAATGCAGATGCTCCTGAAAAAAATAAATGATGAACTTTACCCTGAATTATCAGAATTCTTTAAACCTGCACTATTAGCAAGAATGGAGGTAATACCTTATCTTCCGTTACCTAGAGAGGTTTTAAAAAAATCATTATTGATGGTAAGTTAGCAAAAACTATCTAATCTATTAGAAAGACGTTTTGAAGCCAAAATTATTATTGATGAACAAGTTAAGGAAGAAATTCTTAATCGTGCAACAAGAGCTGAGAATGGTGCACGAATATTAGAATCTATTATTGATGGGCAAATGTTGCCACCTGTCTCGTTATTGCTGTTACAAAAAATGTCGCAGAACGAAGAGGTTAAAAAAATTCAGTTTATGATTAAAGATAATAAGTTTGTAGCGAAAGTTGGGGAAAATGAATGCGATTTAGCTTAAATATATTATCAATACCTTTTATTTTTTTGACTGCTTTTTTTCTAATATTTCTTATGCGGATCTAAAAAACAAGACCAATCAAGTGATATTTTACTTAAAAATGGAACAGTGTAGATCTCATAAATCTGAATTAGAGAGACTTGACTGCTATGATAAGGCTTGGGGGCGATAATAGAGTATTTTCTCAAGTTAGATCGGTTCAAGGTGGTAAAGCATGGAATAGAGCTATTGAACAAGAAAAAAACTCGAACTACAGATTCTTTAAATTTTTTTAACAAAGATTACGGAATCGGAAGATAATCCAACCGTAGTTATTACAACACCGTCCTTAGGACATAAAAAGTCCTCGTCCAGTATTAATGATTAGTTGTGTTGATAATATTACGCGTTTACAAATAGCAATGCCATCTCCAATTAATGAGAGGGATGTTTATTTGGATGTTATCACCAATAAAACAAGTTTTAAAAACTCATTGGTTTTTCCGTGAGAACGGCTTTTTTTGTTAGAGGCAAGCAGAGGACTTGAAGGAATCAGCGAAATCCAGCGTTTATTTAAATCATCAACACTAAGATTTAATTCTGATGTTCCTGCAATTAATGAATTAGTTTTCAAGATAGAAGATCTTGAAAATGAAATTAAACCACTAAAAAGCTGCATGTCATTGGTAATTTATGGAAGTATTAATTGATAACCCCTGGAAAGAACAAATTCTTTTCTCCTATTCAATCAGAGATTGATATTGATGAAGATCTAGAATGGCTTGAGCTTGATAGTGACATGGTCAAATTGGGTTCCTTAGAGCACCAAACTCTAAATATTTCTCACCTTCGACATTTGGCTGCTCAGCTATTATCCACGAAGAGTAAAGATCTTCGTATTCTTGCTCATTTTCTGAGAACATTGCAGCATTCTGGTAAAGTGACTGAGTTACTTATTGGTTTAGCATCATTTGCTGATTATGTGGAAAAATTACTGGGAAACATCACCGCCATCGCAGAAAAATAAGAAAAAGAAAGATTAACACAACAAATTTTTTTAAACGCTTTGAAAAATATGGCATCTTATTTTAGTCAAGATTCTTCGCGTTTAGAAAAAGATCAGGCTAAACAACAGTTTGCTCGTTTGATAGAATTTTGGAAAGATAACGTAAAACTCAAGGCGGAGCTTGAGCAACTTTTACAACGTTATACTTTTTACAGATAAAGCAAATTCATCAAAATGATAATGTTAGTGATTCTTCTGGGGATGAAAAAAACCAAATTCTGGAAGAAAAAAATAATAACAGAATCTGAACATAGTACCTCAGATTTAAGAAATATTTCTAGTGAAAAAGAAGTAATAAAAACCAATCGTTGAACCAGTATCCATCGATACAAGTAATGATCGTGCTTGGAAGAATACGCTGCTTAAAGTAGCTGATTATCTCATTGAAAGAGATTTTTTTCTAATCCAATTGGTTATCAATTAAGACGTTTTGCTATTTGGAGTCTAATTACAGTTGCACCATTAGCAGAAAAATGATCGAACTCAATTGGCTGCAGTTTCTCAAGATCGAATTAATGATTATAAAATTTTTAATTGAGAAAGCATTGAGTAGTGATGTTTGGAAGGAGATTGAATATAGTTTAACTCTTGCACCATATTGGATTGAAGGGCACTACTTGTCAGCTAAGGTTGCAGAGAGAATGTCGTACCCACAGGTTGCAAAAAGCAATTAAAGAATCAGTGTTATCGTTTATAGAACGTTTACCTGAATTAAAAGCAATTAAAATTTAATGATGGAACGCCATTTATTTCTGATGAATGTTCTTCATGGCTGTATGATAACAATGAAATTAATCAAGCATTAGTGAGTGATATTCAGTTGAATGAACAGATTGGAGATTATTATAAAGAACAGGGTATTTTAAATACGTTAAAATTTATTAATGATCAATCTTACACGGATCTTCGATCACAAATATATGCTCAGCTATCTAGTATTGAGTTGCTAGAAAAAGAAGGTTTACATAATTTAGCTAAACAGCAATATTTTACTTTAGAGCAAGCAATTTCACCGATTATGGTGAAAGATTGGGAGCCATCACTATTTACTCTTTTTGCATGATAAGCAAGAGAAAAAACGCTTAATATGGAAGGTATGGATAATGAAATTACCGTTATTTTTTTCAAACATTTAGACCACTATTATCAAGATTGAAACTATCAGGTCCAATTTTACTGATTGTTTTATGGATTGCTACTCTTGTTTGGATTTGGTGGCAAGGGGCAGATTATTCTATTGATAATTACAAAACCGCTGGAAACTTTAACTCGTCGCTGGCTTGTAACCGCAGTGATGATTATCATAGCAATTTCTTGGATTGCTTGGCGAATGAGTAAGCGTTTAAATCAACTAGAAAAACGACAACAAGAAGATAAAAAAATCAACATTCCCCAGTCCAAGAGGATATCGATGCTCAGCGTCGTTATCTAGATCGTTGGGTTGTTCGTTTTAAACGATATTTAGAGGTACCAGAGTACCATTATGCACTACCATGGTATCTCTCTTTGGGGGCTGATGAGAGCGGTAATACTAGTTTATTAACAAAGGGAGCTGATTTTGTTGAGCTTTATGAGACTGATGAAGAGTCGATTTCCCAAGTTGAGTTTTCTATTTTTACTAATGGAGATGCAGTTATTATTTCTCCAAACAGTAATCTTATTTCTCAAGTGTTGGAAGTCGAAAATAAACCTAAGTTGCATTCAAAACTGTGGAATAATTTGCTTGATTGGATCGTTGAGCAACGTAAAAGACAACCCCTTAACGGGATCATTTTGACTGTAGATTTTTATGAGTTATTAACTTCTAGCAAAGAAAAAAGAGATGCATATGTAGAAACGCTACAACAGCGTCTTCAAGACATTTTTCAATAAAGTAAATAGTGAATTACCTATATATGTTGTGATGACTAAGCTAGATAGATTATCTGGCTTCCAAGTTATGTATGACAAATTAACAAAAAGAGCAAAGAGAAGCAATTTTAGGTACAACATTCTCAGGGAAAGGAGAGCATTGGCAAGATGAATTATCTACATTTTGGGATAATTGGTGTCAACAAATGAATAGCGCTATGCCTGATATGCTTTTTAAGTATCCAATCAGAGCAAAGAGGTAATGTTTTTAGCTTTATTCGTCAGGTTAATGGCGCTTATGAGGATGTGTCTAAATTATTAACAAATTTATTGGCAACGATAGGTAAATCAAGTTATTTCCCTAAAGGGTTGTATTTTTACATCAGCCTTACAAAGTGGGCGTATTGATGATTTATTTGTTCAGTCATCGTCAGAGCAATTTAATCTTGGACAACAGACTTATTCAACGTGGTCAAATAAAGTTTCTTATTCTTATTTTTGTAAAGAACTATTTGAAAATGTGCTGTTTAGTTATCCGAATATTGCTTCAGAAAGTAGAGCCTGGAAAGTTTCATATGAAAAAACATTTAAAGCTTCGCTAATCTTAGGTGGGCTTGCTGCTATAGGGATATTATTTGGCTGGCAATATTATTACAAACAAAAATCACGATGCTGGGGTTGCTGTATTAGAGCAAATAAAAGCATTTAAAAAACGTACCAGTTTCGACTGAAAAAGGACTACTTAGGGGATAAACAATTGCCTCTATTGAATCCTGTACGTGATGCCGTCTTGAAATATGGTGATTATAAAGATAATTCAACTATATTTACTGATATGGGCTTATATCAGGGAAATAAAATGGGACCTTACGTTTCTTCTACTTATTGGAAGTTATTGCAGTTCCGCTTTTTACCTGCAATTATGAATGGCTTACAACGTGAATTAGATAATGCACCAGAAAATAGTAATGAAAAAAACTAGAGATCTTACGTGTTATGAGAATGCTTGATGATAAGAGTGGTCGTTCTGATCAAGTTGTTGAGGATTTCATGCGTAAATATTGGAGCAACGTATTTAGAGGTCAGAGTCAGCTCCAAGCAAATTTACTTTCTCATTTAGATTATGCATTAAAGAATACCGATTGGTATGCAGGACGTAAGCAAGGTAATCAAGAAATGATAGAGGCCTTTAAGCCTTATGACTTATCAATTCGTAATGCCCAGAAAGAATTGAGTAATCTTTCTATTTATGAGCGAGTGTATCAAAACTTAAAAAGTAACTCGAAAAGTGTTTATCCTACAGATTTAGATTATCGTGAAGAAATTGGTTCAGGTTATGATGATTTATTTAGTGCAATTGATACTGAATTATTAAGAATTCCTCGTTTCTTTACAACAGAAGGCTTTAACTAATTATTTCGTAAAAACGAGATTCTCAATTAATCAAATTAACCGCCATTGATAGTTGGGTGTTAAATTTATCAGCTAATGTTGAGTACAGCGATGCTGATCGCCAGGAGATTTCAAATAGGGTATCAGAGCAGTATGTTAATGAGTATATTGCAACATGGAACAATGCTTTAGATAACTTAGATATCAAACGATTTGAAGATATTCCACAAGCAGTTAAAGCAATTGAGCGAGTAACAGGAAGCTCGCAAAAGTATGAAAAAGAGCGATTGCTACGGTAAATGCTAATACTTCTGCTGCATCACCTCCAAATGGAGTAGAAGGTAAAGCATTAGAATCGTTGTTAGCTTCACCTGAGTTTGTGTTAAGAAATCAAATCTCAAATAACTTTGTTAATGAGAAAAATATCTTAGCTCAAGATGATGGAAGAGATAGCATATTACAAAATGTATATCCTTCTCTATCCAATTTACATCGCTATCTGCTTGCAATACAAAAATTCTCCAGAAAAAAAGGAAAAAGCTGCACTAAGAGCGGTACAAATGAGAGTTGATCAACAATCAACAGATCCAATTATTGAATTACAGCAGTTAGCAAAAAAACGGTTCCTGAGCCATTAGGGTCGTTGGTTAGAGCAGATAGCTGATAATGCATGGAAAGCAGTATTAAAATCTGCAGTTATTGCTTTAGAAGTTGAATGGAATAATAAAGTTGTGAAACCATATAAAGCGACGATTGAAGGGCGTTATCCATTTGCTCCATCTGCATCACAAGAAGTAGCGATTAGCGATTTTGATCGATTCTTTGCTCCAGATGGAATTATAGATGGATTCTATAATAAATACTTAAGTGCTTTCATTGATAATGACATCATAGATGATTCAGAGGAAGGTAAATCATTCTTAAGAGAAGATGTAATAGAGCAATTTGAGTTAGCTCAACGAATTAGAGATACTTTCTTTAGCAGTGAAAAATGGATTAGGAGCACAATATATTGTTGAGCCAGTTAGTTTAGCTGCAAACAAGAGACGAAGTGTACTTAATTTAGATGGGCAAATCATTGATTTTTACACATGGTAATAAAAAAACGAGTAAATGTGGTTTGGCCTAACTCTATGAATGTTGCAGTTGAAAGTAAACTAACGTTGGTTCCAAATAAAGTGAACACATCACCGCGTAGTATTTCTTTCCGTGGTCCTTGGGCTCAAATTAAATTATTCAATTCGGGTAAAATTATCAGTAATAAAGATGGTGCATTTGATATTCGATATGATGTAGATGGTGGCTATGCAACCTATCGAGTCTATGTCGATTCATCGGATAACCCATTCTCATCGGATATGTTCCGTAGATTTAAGTTACAAGAAACGTTGTACTAATAAATCGTAAAAAAATATGAATAATTATAAGATGGCCAAACGGCCATCTTATTACTATAAAAATACGGGATAAACAATGACTAAATCAATACTAGATAAAAGCCTTGACAAGTGCGGCCGATTTGAGCCAACAAGTCAGTTCATTGGGGGAGCTAGCTGGAGCCAATAAGGTTGTTCAAAAAAACGGAAAAAAATACAAAAAAAGGCTTTCTCAAATTGAGAAAGCCAAATCTTTAGGTGAAGCTGGCTTAAAAAAATACAAACATTAAAAAAACCAGTGCACATCAACAAGCCATATCATCTCCTGGAATTGTTGAGTCAGGCAAAGGATTGTCATCATCTTCAGCATCAAGTTTAGCTACATCCTTACCAAGTAGTCTTGGAGGAGGGCTTGATGCAATATCCTCCTTCCTAAACAAAAAGCCCAAGCGGTTTACAATTCACCTTACAAGCGGGTAATTTACCACCCAATACCTTCAAAGTTGTCAGTTTTGAATATCGAGAAGCTTACAGTACCCCATTTGAAATCAGCTTATTATTAAGTAGCCCACAAAGTGCGGTCAATTTTAGTGATGTTTTAGATAACCAAGCAACATTAAGCATTTGGCGTAATGGTGAATTATTGCGTAGTGTAAGTGGGATGGTATCTTCTTTTGAACAGGGAGATAGTGGTTTTAGACAAACGTTCTACCGAATGGAAATCAATCCAGAGTTATGGCGTTTAGGCTTAAGACGTAACTCCCGAATCTTCCAAAATGAGTCACCTATTGATATTTTTACAAAGCTTACTCACTGAAAATGGGGTGACGCAATATCGTTTTGATTTAAGACACGAACATCCCCCACGTGAGTTTTGTGTTCAATACCGAGAAACCGATTTAGCCTTCTTACAACGTTTAAGTGCAGAAGAAGGGTTAACCTATTATTTTGAACAAGATGGTGGTCAAACCAAACTGATATTCAGTGATGATGCTCAAACCTTAAATAATGGTAATGCAGTTTCCCTTCCTTATAACCTCAATAAAAAAGCACAATTACAAGAAACGGTGGTAACGGCATTTAACCGAAGTGAACGAGTGCGTCCATCGGAAGTGAAGTTAAAAGACTATACCTTTAAAAAAACCCAAGTTGGACGGCGGAGTTTAATAAGGAAGCGGGAGATGCGAATAATCAACGTAGTGGTTATGAGCATTATGACTATCCGGGTCGTTTTAAAGACGAAAGCCAAGGTAAAGCTTTTACCCAATATCGTTTGGAAAGTTTAAGAACGGATGCACACCAAGGCTGGGGAACGAGTAATAGTGCTCAACTGAGTGTAGGGGGCTTATTACAGCTTACTAACCACCCAAATGCGAGTTTAAATACCTTATGGCAAATTAGCCGAATTGTATATCGCGGAAGCCAACCGCAGGCTTTAGAGCAAGAAGGTGGCGATAAAGCGACGACACTTGAAAATGAATTTGAGTTTATCCCAAGACATCAAAGTTGGCGTCCAATGCAATTGACGAAGCCTAGAGTGGAAGGCCCACAGATTGCGATAGTGGTTGGTCCAAAAGATGAAGAGATTTACTGTGATAAATTTGGTCGAATCAAAGCTGCAATTTTTTTATGGGATAGAGAAGGCCAATACAATGACCACAGTTCTTGCTGGATACGGGTGACTCAACCTTGGGCAGGTAAGAATTGGGGGATGATAGCTATTCCTCGGGTAGGTCAAGAAATCGTTGTAGACTTTTTAGAGGGCGACCCAGACCAACCGATAGTGACAGGTCGAACTTACCATGCAACGAATATGCCACCTGATGCATTACCAGCTGCGAAGACACAAATGAACTTGATGTCTCAGACTTATAAAGGCGGTGGTTATAATGGTTTGATGATGGACGATGCGACGAACAATCAGCGTCTTGATTTGCATGCTCAAAAAAACATGAATACGAAAGTGCTGAATGACCAGTCCGCTTCGGTGGGGAATAACCGTTCTTTAGATGTGACAGGAAATGACTCTACTACAATTGGTAAAAAAATCGAACTCTTAATGTCAAAGAGACTGAATCAACTACTGTAGGCAAAGGGCGTTCAGTTACTATCTCTGAAGGTAATGATGTAAAAGGTGTGAATTCAGGAGATTTAATTGAAGCTGTAAGTGGCACACGGTACACCGATGCTAATGTAGTTGCATTTGATGCAAAAAAACACAATTGTCGTTACAAGTTGGAAAGGATACATCAATTACCATGGTCGATGGTGCCATTACATTTATGGCAGGAAGCAGTAAAATCATTATGACAAGAGAACAGATAGTTGCTATGTCTAATGGCAATATTTTTGATGGAGTCTGCTTATATTGGATTGAATGATGGGGCGGCTTCTAATGGCGAATCTGCTAGTGGGGAGTCACCTAGTGAAGAGTCAACGAGTGGAGAGATAGGTAGTTCGTCTGACTAAAGTAAAAATAGTCCCTAGTGTCCCAACTGGAACGGGAGCTATTGTTGAAGGTGTCAAAGAGTTTGCAGAGAAAGGACAAGATCTAACTAAAAAGTACAACCCCACTAAAATCCACAGGGAAATTTAAATATTATGATGGATGGAATGGAAATCAATATAAAAAAACTGGAAATGTTTTTTTTAATAAAGGAACCATGTCAACAGTTGCGAAGAGGGCTCCTATAGTCGAAAATGTATTAAATGGGGTGGAGATTGCTGGAGGATTTGAAAAAGATGGGTATAAAATAGGTAAAAAAATACAACAAAAAGAAACAGCAGGTGCTGTTGGTGGTACGGTTGGTACTATAGCTGGAGCTAAGGGGGGGCTATTACAGGGGCCGTTGTCGGTTCGGCGTTTCCTGTTGTTGGTACTACTGTTGGGGCATTGGTTGGTGGAACTGTTGGTGCTATTGGAGGTGCGCTTGGTGGAGAAATGACTTTTTGAGTGGGCTGTAGAGAAAAATTTGGTGGGGTGATTAATGAAATGAAAAAAATGGTGGTGTTATATATTCTATTTTACTTGGCAGGTGTATGTTAGTATCGATAATATTTTTGTTGAACCATCCGTCACTTATCTATGCAGATTATTTCCATTTTTAAATAAGTATAAAAAAATCCTTTAGAGCTTATAGCTATGTTATGAATAATATAGAGTGTGGGTATAATATCATTTTTTTCTTATAGATGTATGTTGTTAACAACAACTATAATTATTGCAAATCTTGAGATAATTTTTTTATACATTTAAAAACTAGCCTAGTTGATATTACAAATTATATTTTTTTAGTGTGGAATTAGAGAGAAAGGTTAACTTTATCACGTTCTTTATATCATCACTTGTTTTTTTCTTATTGGATAAATGAATTTTTTTACAATGGGAAAGGTCTGGGTATATTAATTACTTTAAATGTTTTGAGATGGAGAATAGAAAAAAACGGTTTTTTTGTTAGCTTTTTCTTTTTTTCATTTTGGGGCAGTTTTTTTGTTTTTTTATATGTTTGGTTTTTTTATTTTTTTAATCTTTAGTATTACTTTAAGTGGAGAACTTATGAAAAAAAGCTATTCTCAATAGGAACAGTTATTAGAGTCGGTAAAGGAGAAGACCTTTTAATGATTGTTACTAGATTTCCTTTTAACAGTGAAAAAAATAATATAAAAAGGATATTATGATTATGGTGCTTGTATATACCCAGTAGGTGTTCAAGCAAATGAAGAACTTTATTTATTTAACCATGAAAAATATTTCGGAGGTGGTTTTTTTAGGGGTATGTTAATTTGATGGAGGATAAATTATATGAATATTATAAGAGTAATATGTCTTCTATAAAAATATCCAAAGTTTAACATTAATGAGTAAACTATTTATTGTAACCATAGTTTTTTTAGTCTTTTATAATTGCCCCATCTTAAGATGGGGCATTTTACCAACTATAAGTAGTTATTCATTCATGGTTAAGAGTATGGATATTTTGTTTCTTTTTATTATTAATAACGGTTTTTTTACGGTGTGCACCTAATTGCTTTCATTATGCCTATCTTAAGTTATATTCTAGTGAGAGTAGGGGGAAAGTCCTCTAAAAGCTTAATCTTAAATGGAAATATAGTGATATTGGATATAGATAAGAGAAAAAGAGGGATGGGATTATTTTTAATGTTTTTTTTCATATTAGGTTTTTGTTTTAATCATTTTTTTATTACTTCGATTTATAAGAAAAAAATAATTATTAGTATATTGCTTGTTCTTTTGTTTATAGCAATTCATTTGATCCTGAACTCACCTTCTTTTTAAAAAGTAGTTATAGGTATGCTTATGAATTAGCTTTTTTTGTTATCTATTCTATTTATGCATACTTTTCAAATGCTATTTTATCCCCTAATGGTTAAATTTGCTTCTTTTGGTGTTAGTAAGAGAGTAAGCGTATATGTGGAGTATATTACAAAAAGGATTTGTCTATTTTGGGGCTGCTAGTAGTATTTTTTTATATTATACATGATTTTTTTGTAAAAAGGACTTATTATCTATAGTTAATAGTAATAGATTATTTTATAGAAAGATGACTTATATCATTGATTAGATTTTTATCCTTCCATCAAAGTTAGTGTCAAAACCATCAGTATATTTATCTAAACTTAGTTCAAGTTTATTTTTGGATTTCTCTAATCCAAAAAAACGAAAATTGAAGAAAAATATGAGTGTTTTTCAATATTCACCTCAAATATACCGTTGTCTTGATGCGAAATCTGTAATTGTTCTAATATAGAAATAAACTTATCTGTGTTAGATCTTATGTCATCTATGTCGGCTTTTTCTAAGTTCATTAATAAAAATAAATTTCATCATTTATATTAATGATTGTAGGATAGTCCATTAACTCTTTATGCAGTAACTCTATCAACATATATTTTTTTAGTCATGAGGTTGTAATCCAGCTAGTATATTCATCATACCAAAAATCAACCGCACTTTTACCTTCTTAAATTTAAAAAAATTAAAAACAAATTCTTGATTTACCATTGACTTTTTGATCTGTAGCCCTTACTTTTACAGATTGATGTTTCATCAACTTTATTCTTTTGTAAAAATAAGGAGCTTTTATGCAATCTCGCATTGTTGTTAATTCACAGGAAGAATCACTACTTAGCACACACAAAGTGCTACGTAATACCTATTTCTTATTGGGATTAACGATGGCATTTTTCGGCAGTTGTTGCTTATATCTCTATGAGCTTAAACTTGCCTTATCCAAACCTTATCGTATTGCTCGTGGGCTTTTTACGGTTTACTTTTTTTGTGACAAACCGTTTAGCAAATAGTGCGTGGGGAATCTTAGCTGCATTTGCGTTCACTGGGATTTATGGGCTATACCATTGGGGCCAATTTTTAAACATGTATGTGGCGAGAGGAATGGAAGATTTAATTATGCTTGCATTCTGCAGGTACAGCCATCGTCTTTTTTTGCTTGTTCAGCTTATGTGCTTACAACGAAGAAAGATATGTCTTTCCTTTCTACCGCAATTTTCTCATTATTTATCGTGTTATTGTTAGGGATTGTGGCAAGCTTCTTCTTCCAAATTCCGGCACTAGCGGTAGGGATCAGTGCATTGTTTGTGGTGTTCTCAACAATGACAATCCTTTATGAAACCAGCAATATTATTCACGGTGGCGAAACAAACTACATTCGTGCAACAGTGAGTATTTATGTGTCAATTTACAACTTATTCATTAGCTTATTAAGATTACTTTCTATCTTCTCAAGTGATGATTAGTCAGTATTAAATTTAAAGACGCTCCTTATTAGGGGCGTTTTTTTTGTTTTGAACTAATTTTTCTTAAGATAAGTCTTAGCATACAGGTTCGCTTGTCGAACCTATTAATAACAAAAACAGGAGTTTTTTTATGAAATCTTTAAAAATCACTTTTTAACATTAACATCACTTGCATTAGCCGTATCTGGTTCTGCATTGGCAACGAATACATCTGTATTACCAACAAAAGAATCAGTCGTAACTAATTCAACATCAATGGTTGAAAGTACAAAAGCTGACGTGAAAAATGCGGCAAATGATAAGCTTAAATCAATGACTGATAGTGCGAGTTCAACGAAATCAAGTGCATTAGATAAAGTTAATGCAGCTAAAGAAAAAGCAACATCTGCGAAAGATGCAATGAAAGATAAAGCGACTTCTGCAAAAGATGCGGTAAAAGAGAAAGCATCTGCTTTAAAAAGAAAAAAAGCGACTGAGAATAATCAACCGTCCATGAAAGACAAAGCCACTGAAAAAAATTAAATTCAGTGAAAGATAATGCGAAAGAAAAAAAGCATCTGACGCAAAAAAACAAAAAGCAGCAGATAAAGTAAAAAGAAGTGAAAGATAAAAGCGACTTCTACAAAAGAGTCAGCAAAAAGACAAAGTGGCCTCTTCAGCAAAAAGTAAACATCAATAAAGCTGATGCAGAAACCTTGCAAAAAAACTTTCAGGCATCGGTGAGAAAAAAAGCACAAGCGATTATTGATTACCGTAACAAAGTGGGCAAAAATCAAAAAGTGCTGCCGAGCTTTCTAATATTGATGGTATCGGTGAAGCTACAATTGAAAAAAATCACGCCATTCTTAAGTTTCTAAGAAAATTCAGATAAAAACAGACCGCACTTTATGTGCGGTTTTTTTTGTTGAAGTGAGATCACAAAATTGTAACAAAGTGTGATTTGAGGATTATTTCTTTTTTTATCCTATGTATAATGGGCGGACAACATCATGTAATACAAGGGGTAGATATGCAGCATTACAATGCCTTTGATGAATGGTTGGCTTCAACCGCTTTGGGTGGTTCTAATCAATCGTATATTGAGGAATTATACGAACGTTATTTAGAAGATCCATCTTCAGTCGATGAAAGCTGGCGTGCTACGTTTGATGCATTGCCGAAAAACAACCGCAGTAGAGCAACCACATTCACCAGTCCGTGATTATTTCCGTCGCTTAGCGAGAGAAAAATACAACAGAAGCTGTGACGGTTATCGATCCAGAAGCCAGTGCCAAATTAGTTAAAGTCCTCCAATTTATCAATGCTTATCGTTTCCGCGGTCATTTAGAAGCGAAACTTGACCCAATCAATTATTATCGCTGGAAAGTATCCACCGTACCTGAATTGGATTACCGTTATCACGGTTTTACCGAACAGGATCTCAATGAAACCTTCAATATTAATCACTACGTCTATCATCGCGATAACATTAAATTAGGTGATTTAGCTGAAATGCTGAAAGAGACCTATTGTGGTTCGATTGGTCTTGAGTTTATGCATGTTCAAGATATGGAGCAAAAAAGTTGGCTACAAAGCAAATTAGAAAGCCAATTAAATAAACCGCTCTTTACCAAAGAAGAAAAAATTAATTTATTAAGTGAATTGACCGCTGCAGATGGCTTAGAACGTTATCTTGGTGCGAAATTCCCAGGTGCAAAACGTTTCTCTTTAGAGGGAAGTGATGCCTTTATTCCATTGATGAAAGAAATTATTCGTCATGCGAGCAAACAAGGTGTACAAGATGTGATGTTTGGTATGGCACACCGTGGTCGTTTAAATATGTTAGTAAACGTGCTCGGTAAGAAACCAGAAGATCTTTTCGATGAGTTTGCGGGTAAACATTCAGGCGAGCGTACAGGTGATGTGAAATACCACCAAGGTTTCTCTTCTGACTTCGCAGTCGGTGAGCGTCGCGTACATTTAACCCTTGCATTTAACCCGTCACACTTAGAAATTGTTAGTCCAGTGGTTATTGGTGCGGTACGTTCTCGTCAAACGAAAAAGAACGATACAGAGCGTAATCAAGTATTAGCGGTTACTGTTCATGGGGATTCCGCGGTAGCGGGACAAGGTGTTGTACAAGAAACCTTGAATATGTCTAATGCTCGTGGTTATACCGTTGGTGGCACAATCCGTATTGTGATCAATAACCAAATTGGTTTCACCACCTCTAACCCAAATGACACCCGTTCAACAGAATATTGTACGGACATTGCGAAAATGATTCAGGCACCGATTATTCATGTGAATGGTGATGATCCTGAAGCGGTTGCTTTTGCGGCGAGAATGGCGGTGGAATATCGTAATTTATTTAAACGCGATATCTTCATTGATCTGATTTCTTATCGTCGCCATGGTCATAATGAAGCGGATGAACCATTAGCCACTCAACCGATGATGTATAGCATCATTAAAAAACATCCAACGCCACGTAAAGTCTATGCGGATCGTTTAATTGCTGAAGGGGTGATTACCGAAGAAGAAGCCATTGAAATGATGAATCTCTATCGTGATGCTTTAGATAATGGCGATCGTGTAGTGAAAGAATGGCGAGAAATGGATATCGCCCAAATGGACTGGTTGCAATATCTCAACTATGACTGGACATCCCCTTACGAAAGTAAATTCCCACAAGAACGTTTCCAAACTTTAGCGGAGCGTGTCAGTGAATATCCAGAAACCTTGCGTGCACATCCTCGTGTAGAAAAAAATCTATGCTGATCGCCGTGAAATGGCAAAAAGGTGAGAAATTGTTCGATTGGGGTATGGCGGAAACTATGGCATACGCAACCTTATTAGATGAAGGTGCTAATGTTCGTTTATCGGGTGAAGATGCGGGACGTGGTACGTTCTTCCATCGCCATGCAGTTGTGCATAACCAAAATGACGGGACAGGCTATGTACCATTAACACATTTACACGCCAACCAAGGTCGTTTTGAGGTGTGGGATTCCGTATTATCCGAAGAAGCTGTATTGGCTTTTGAATATGGTTATGCGACGACAGATCCAAAAAAACATTAACCATTTGGGAGGCACAGTTTGGTGACTTCGCAAACGGCGCACAAATCGTGATTGACCAATTTATCAGTTCTGGCGAACAAAAAAATGGGGCAGAATGTGTGGCTTGGTGATGTTATTACCACATGGTTATGAAGGCCAAGGCCCAGAGCACTCATCCGCTCGTTTAGAACGTTATTTACAACTTTGTGCAGAACAGAATATGCAAGTCTGTATCCCATCTACACCAGCACAGGTTTACCACATGTTACGTCGTCAAGCGATCCGTAAAATGCGTCGTCCATTAATTGGTATTTCACCAAAAATCTTTATTACGTCATCCACTTGCCGTGTCAAGTTTAGATGAATTAGTAAATGGTACATTCCAAACGGTCATTGGTGAAATTGATAATATCGATCCAAAAACAAGTTAAACGCGTAGTCCTATGCTCTGGTAAAGTGTATTACGATCTCTTGGAACAACGTCGAGCGAATAACCAAACAGATGTGGCGATTATTCGTATTGAACAGCTTTATCCGTATCCACATGAAGATGTAAAGAAAGCGTTAGAGCCTTATGCTCATGTAACGGATTATGTATGGTGTCAAGAAGAGCCATTAAACCAAGGCGCTTGGTATTGTAGTAAGCATAACTTTGACAGCTCGCTTCCTGAGCATGTGAAGTTAAAAATATGCAGGTCGTCCTGCCTCTGCTTCACCAGCGGTAGGTTATATGTCTTTACACACTAAACAGCAAAAACAATTGGTAGAAGACGCGCTGACACTGTAAAAGTGCGGTCGAAATTTTAGTGAGTTTTAAAGAAAGAATAGTTTAAAGGAAAATAAAATGACAATCGAAATTCTTGTTCCAGATTTACCGGAATCCGTTGCGGATGCAACTGTTGCAACATGGCATAAAAAAAGTTGGTGAGACGGTAAAACGTGACGAAGTATTAGTAGAAATTGAAACAGATAAAGTGGTACTTGAAGTGCCGGCACTAAGCGATGGTGTGGTGGTTGAAATTCTTCAAGAAGAAGGTGCAACCGTAGTAAGTAAACAGCTTTTAGGTAAACTTTCAACCCAACAAGCGGGTGATATTTCAACGGAAACAGTGAAAGACAATGAGCCAACACCAGCCGATCGTCAAAGAGCAGCCATTGAAAAATAGTCACAATAATTCAGCTGATCAAGGTCCAGCTATTCGTCGTTTATTAGCTGAACACGATTTAGATGCTGAGAAAAATTCAAGGTTCTGGTGTGGGTGGTCGTATTACCCGTGAAGATATTGCGCGTGAAGTGGCAAAAACGTGATGCTCAAAAAAAGCAAAAACAAGATGTAGCGACAGAGCAGAATACAATTAGCACCGTGGCATACAGCTCGCGTTCAGAAAAAAACGTGTACCGATGACCCGTTTACGTAAACGTATTGCAGAACGCTTATTAGAAGCGAAAAAAATACTACCGCAATGCTCACTACATTCAATGAAGTGGATATGCAGCCGATTATGAAATTACGTAAAACATACGGCGAGAAATTTGAGAAACAGCATGGTGTACGTTTAGGCTTTATGTCTTTCTACATCAAGGCTGTAGTTGAAGCGTTAAAACGTTATCCAGAAGTGAATGCCTCAATTGACGGTGATGACATTGTGTATCACAACTATTTTGATATTAGCATTGCCGTTTCAACGCCGCGTGGTTTGGTAACACCGGTATTACGCAACTGCGATAAACTCAGTATGGCGGATATTGAGAAACAAATTAAAGCACTAGCAGAAAAAGGCCGTGATGGTAAATTAACCGTTGAAGATTTAACAGGCGGTAACTTCACCATTACTAATGGTGGCGTATTTGGTTCTTTAATGTCCACACCAATTATCAATCCACCGCAAAGTGCAATTTTAGGCATGCACGCCATCAAAGATCGCCCAGTTGCGGTAGATGGTCAAGTGGTGATTCGTCCGATGATGTATTTGGCCTTATCTTATGACCACCGCTTAATTGATGGTCGTGAATCAGTTGGTTTCTTAGTGGCGATTAAAGACTTATTAGAAGATCCAACTCGTTTATTATTAGAAATTTAAGCACACAGGCTTTTCTCTTTTGAGGGGAAAAGCCTTTTTTTATTTTTCCGTATTGAAATAAAGTAAGAAGTGCGGTCAAATTTTTGTTTGTTTCGCTAAACAACATCAAAATAGGAAGGAAATATGAATTTACATGAGTACCAAGCCAAGCAGCTTTTTAAGCAATATGATCTGCCTGTGAGTGAAGGTGTCGTATGTCAAACAGCAGATGAAGCTGAAATGGCGCTCTTTCAGCTGAATGGCGATGTTTGGATAGCGAAATGTCAAGTTCACGCAGGTGGACGTGGAAAAAGCAGGCGGTGTGAAACTTGTACATAATACCGAAGAAGCGCGTGCTTTTGCGGATAAATGGCTTGGACAGCATTTAGTGACCTTCCAAACCGATAAAAAAAGGCCAACCCGTTAATAGCATTTATATTGAAGAAACCTGCCAGATTGATAAGGAGCTTTATTTAGGTGCGGTGATTGATCGTGCTTCACAGAAAGTCGTTTTTATGGCGTCTTCAGCTGGTGGCATGAATATTGAAGATGTGGCAAGAGAAACGCCTGAGCTAATCCATAAAGTCGCCATTGATCCTTTGGTTGGTGGTATGCCATATCAAGGTCGTGAATTAGCCTTTAAACTAGGGTTTAAGTGGCGAGCAAAAATAAAGCAATTTGCTGCTATTTTTGTGAAATTATCGCAGCTTTTTTTATCGAAAAAAAGATTTTTTTCTTTAGTTGAAGTGAATCCACTCGTGGTGACGAAAGAAGGTCACTTAATTTGTCTCGATGCGAAAGTAGGCATTGATGATAACTCACTTTATCGTCATCCTGATTTGCTAGCCTTTACGCGATTTAAGTCAAAGTGATTCTCGTGAAGCAGAAGCTGAAAAAAATATCAGCTCAACTATGTCGCCTTGGAAGGGTGATATCGGCTGTATGGTTAATGGCGCCGGACTAGCCATGGGAACCATGGATATCGTGAAATTATATGGCGGTAATCCAGCAAACTTCCTTGATGTTGGTGGCGGTGCAACGAAAGAGCGTGTAGCTGAAGCCTTCAAAAATTATTCTCACGGATAAAAAAATGTGAAATCTGTTTTAGTGAATATTTTTTTGGTGGAATCGTACGTTGCGATCTTATTGCTGAAGGGGTCGTTGCGGCGATTCAAGAAATCGGTGTAAAAGTGCCTGTTGTGGTTCGATTAGAAGGAACCAATGCTCCACAAGGCAGAGCAATTTTAGCAGAAAGTGGTGTAAATTTAATTGCAGCGCATACTTTACAGGAAGCTGCACAAGCGGCAGTGAAAGCGGCAAAAGGAGAATAATCATGGCGATTTTAATTAATAAAGAGACAAAAAGTAATTTGCCAAGGTTTCACCGGTGCGCAAGGGACATTTCACTGCGAGCAAGCATTGGCTTATGGCACAAAGTTAGTCGGTGGGATTTCACCGAATAAAGGCGGAACAACGCACTTAGGTTTGCCGGTATTTAATACAGTGCGTGAAGCAGTAAAAGCGACAGGGCGCTACGGCAACCATGATTTATGTACCCTGCGCCATTTTGTAAAGATGCAATTTTTGAAGCCATTGATGCGGGTATTCAGTTAGTGGTCTGTATTACAGAAGGTATCCCAACATTGGATATGTTGTTAGTGAAACAAAAAAATTAAATGAAACGGGTGTCGTGATGATCGGGCCGAATTGTCCCAGGCGTGATTACACCAGATGAATGCAAGATTGGTATTATGCCAGGCAATATCCATAAAAAAAGGCAGAGTAGGGATTGTTTCTCGCTCAGGGTACTTTAACCTATGAAGCGGTACAACAGACAACAGATGAAGGTTTTGGTCAATCTACTTGCGTAGGGATCGGCGGCGATCCTATTCCCAGGATCCAACTTCATTGATATTCTAAAACGTTTCCAAGAAGATCCTGAAACTGAAGCTATCGTGATGATTGGTGAAATCGGTGGCTCTGCAGAAGAAGAAGCAGCAGCGTTTATTAAATCTCATGTGACAAAAACCTGTGGTGGCTTATATCGCAGGCGTGACGGCGCCAAAAAGGTAAGCGTATGGGACACGCAGGAGCGATTATCAGCGGTGGAAAAAGGAACGGCAGAAGATAAAAATTGCTGCACTTGAAGCGGCTGGCGTGAAAAACAGTGAGAAGTCTTGCTGAAATCGGTTCAGCCCTCCGTGAATTATTGAAATAAAATACTTAAAAAAATGGACCGCACTTTGGATTCGTTTTCAAAAGTGCGGTCGTTTTTATAACAAATTCTTATAACTACATCTAAATCGGTGTATAATCTCGTCAGTTTTTTAAGGACAAAATTATGAGCCAATTTTTCTATATCCACCCTGAAAACCCGCAAGCACGTTTGATTAATCAAGCGGTAGAAATCTTGCGTCAAGGTGGTGTCATTGTGTACCCGACAGATTCGGGCTATGCCTTAGGCTGTATGATCGGTGATAAACATGCGATGGATCGTATTGTTGCGATTCGTAAATTGCCAGAAGGGCATAATTTTACGTTGGTATGTAGCGATTTATCCGAGCTTTCAACCTACGCAACGGTGAGCAATTCGGCTTATCGTTTAATTAAAAACAATACGCCGGGGCGTTATACTTTTATTTTGACGGCGACGAAAGAACTTCCACGCCGATTGATGACGTCAAAACGCAAAACTATTGGTTTGCGTGTGCCGGATAACCAAATTGCTTTGGATTTATTGAACGCATTAGGTGAGCCGATTCTATCTTGCTCACTGATGTTGCCTGATAATGAACATATGACTTATTCCGATCCAGAAGAGATTCGTGAATGTTTAGAACGTCAAGTGGATTTAATTATTCATGGTGGCTATTTGGGTCAAGAGCCAACAACGGTGGTAGATTTAACGGAAGAATCGCCAGTGATTTTACGTGAAGGAAGTGGTAGTACCGCTCCTTTCATTTAACTTATTTTTAGACGCTTGGGAAAGCGACAAAGGAAAAACAGATGAAACCTATTCAAAAAACAGTCAGACAAGAACGTGAAAAACAAGCGGGAAAACAACCGCACTTTGAGCGTAAAGATCGTAAAAAGTGCGGTTAATTCTGACATCAAATCAACCCCTAAAGCTAAGGTGGCTAAGCCATCTCGTCAATCTACTGTAGAAGGTGAAAAAAATTACAGAAAGTGCTTGCGCGTGCAGGGCAAGGCTCTCGTCGTGAAATTGAAGCGATGATTGCTGAAAACCGTGTGAGTGTTGATGGCAAAATGGCGACTCTTGGCGATCGTATCGATGTACATTCTGGTGTAAAAAGTGCGTATTGATGGTCGAATCATCAACCTTCAACAAGCACAAAAAAAGAAGTATGCCGTGTATTAATGTATTACAAACCAGAAGGCGAACTTTGTACTCGCAGCGATCCTGAAGGTCGTGCAACTGTATTTGATCGTTTACCACGCTTAAATGGCGCAAGATGGATTGCGGTAGGCCGTTTGGATATTAATACTTCGGGCTTATTGCTTTTCACAACAGATGGCGAATTAGCTAACCGTTTAATGCACCCAAGCCGTGAAGTTGAACGTGAATATTCTGTGCGTGTATTTGGTCAAGTGGACGATGCCATGTTAGCGCGTTTACGTAAAGGTGTGCAGTTGGAAGATGGTCCAGCCAATTTCAAAGAAATCAAATTTTGCGGGCGGTGTTGGGATTAACCAATGGTACGACGTGACTCTAATGGAAGGTCGTAATCGTGAAGTGCGTCGTCTGTGGGAATCACAAGGCATTCAGGTGAGTCGCTTAATCCGTATTCGCTACGGCAATATTAAGCTGATGAAAGGTTTACCGCGTGGTGGCTGGGAAGAAATGGATCTGGAAAACGTCAACTATCTACGTGAGTTAGTGGGCTTACCACCAGAAACCGAAACCAAATTAGACGTAACAAAACCTCGTCGTCGACCAAAAATCAGGTCAAATTCGTAAAAGCAGTAAAACGTTATACTGAGTTAAGTAAACGCTATAAAAAAATAGGTGGTATTCGCGATGAAAAATGCAGCAACTTCGCTATATTGTTGAGATTGTAAACCAAAAATTTAAACGTGACAGAAGCGGCTAACGCACTTTATACCTCTCAACCTGGTATCAGTAAACAAGTTCGTTTGTTAGAAGATGAACTCGGGTTTAGAGATTTTTTTGAGCGTAATGGTAAACACATTAAATCCATTACACCAGCGGGTAAAAAGATCGTAGCTATTGCCCGTGAGCTTTTTGGTGAAAAGCACAAAGCATTAAATCGGTTGCGAATGAATATACCTGTCCGAAATCATGGTGTGTTACGCATTGCGACAACCAATACACAAAGCGCGTTATATGCTGCCGGGCTGTGGTGGAACGTTTCTCTAAACAATATCCGGATGTGAGCTTTGCATATTCATCAAGGTTCACCCGACTCAAATTCATGATGCGTTGATTTCTGGTGAAGTAGATTTAGCGATTACGACAGAAGCGCCGTATCTTTTTGATGATTTAATCCAACTGCCTTGCTATTTGTGGAATCGTTCGGTGATTGTTAAACCCGGATCATCCTTTAGCAAAAAGTGAAAAAAGCTTACCGTTGAAGAATTAGGGTAAATATCCGTTAGTCACTTATACCTTTCGGCTTTTACCGGTGTGTCTGATTTGGATTATGCGTTTAATCGAGCGGGTATTTCTGCCGAATATTGTGTTTACTGCAACGGATGCTGACGTGATTAAAAACCTATGTGCGTTTAGGATTAGGTGTGGGTATTATGGCATCTATGGCGCATACGCCAGCCGATACGGATTTAGTGGCGATTGATGCAGGGCATTTGTTCCGTGCGAGTATGACGCAAATTGCGTTTTAAACACAGCACATTCTTTACGCAACTATATGTATGATTTTATCGAATTTTTTTCTCACCGCACTTAACGCGTCCAATGGTTGAAAAAAAGCCGAGAGATTGCGTGATAACAATGCCGTGAAGAAATTGTTTGATAATGTCGAATTAGATGTGAAGTAAAATAGCAAAAAAATAAAAAGGGCGGTCAGAATTTAATGCGAATTCTGACCGCTCTTTTTACAATAAAAAAATAAATGTGGCACTAAAGTTCATGACGATAACTGTCGCGATGGAAAGCAATAATCGTGATGAGCCAAAGATAAAACCTCGGTTGGTGCCATTATCAAATTTTTACTAATAAATTCGCCATTGCCGTTAAGGCATAGACTTCAATCACCGTGAAGATGACTAAGTAAATATAAGCAGAAACCACAGAAATATATTTCAACGTAATAAACCAAGGCAAGATAATACCCAACAGCCAAGATTGGCGCCACCCACAGGGTTTGTTTAATCGTTAAATTAATTTTTTTCGAGAAAAAAATAACTTTGTAATGACATGGTCAGTAAACCATTTACGAAAAAGTGCAATGGGGGAGTGTTCTGGCATGCCTAATTTGTTATCAAAACAGGAAACGGGAAGATCACAAAGAATGATGTTGCAAATGGAAAGAGGAATAAACAACATCAAATGCACCAATAAAAAAATTCTTTGGTGATGATTTCTTTTATTTGGGCAAAGCGAAATTTCACTAAGGTCTGCAAAGGTTTGGATTTGATAAAACGGTTTTTACCATTAAGGCAAAGAGAACCGCTTCCATCGCAAAAGCAGACCCAAATCAGCGATTCAATGTGATTGTATTTGATAAAATGGAATCACCAACAAAAGGCGCAAACATAGACGACATGGAGGTGACTTTTCAAATATTTTCCCTGTAATCGAGTTTTTCTCTTTGTATTCTTCGCCTGCGAGTACAAGTAGGCAGGCTTTCGCATTGGTACCAAACAAACAACTGCCTAAGCCAAAAACAGGTGGTGGCAATTAAAAAGCAGAATGTAATTGTCTGCAGAGAGAAAGAAAAATATAGGCGATCACATCTAAAAAAGCATCCCGAGCAACATCATTTTAGCCAGTCCAAAAGCGATCGCCCCAGATACCGGCTAAAATCGCTAATGCTTGGTTGCAGAAGAAAAGCAACGAGGTGAAAAAGGCTATTTCACTGTTACTTAAGCCTTTTCCTTGTAAATAGATGAAAAAAATACCGTTTGCATGGAAAAGAATGCAAGGGTAGAAAAAGAAACGACGAGTCAGTAAAAAGTTTTTTTGTAAATTCATTGTGTTTATTAAAAAGAAAAAGCACGCGTTAAGAACGCGCGCCAGTAATTTGTTAAGTGCGGTCAAAAATTCACGACGATTTTTTTAACCGCACTTTGAGATTAAAAAAAGAATCGTGATGTTTCACTAAATCTTCGCGGCTAATGGCAAATACACCTAGACCGCCATTTTTTTAGTTCAACCCATTCAAATGGCACATCTGGATATTGTTCAATGAGACTTACCATGCTGTTGCCCACTTCGCAAACGAGCATGCCATTGGGCGTTAAATAATCCGGCGCTTGTTTTAAAATTTGTTTCGTGATTTCTAACCCATCAACACCGGAACCTAAGGCTAATTCAGGCTCATAATGGAATTCTTCTGGCATATCTGCTAAATCTTCTTCATCCACATAAGGCGGATTGGTCACGATTAAATCATATTGTTGACCGAAGAGATTTTTGGAAATAAATCTGATTGAATCAGGGAAAAACACGGTGTTCTAATTGGTGGCGAGCAATATTGATTTCCACCACATTTAACGCATCCACAGAAAGATCGACTGCATCCACTTCAGCCTCAGGAAAGGCTTCAGCTGTAGCGATTGCGATACAACCACTGCCGGTACAAAGATCTAAAATACGTTTTGGTTCAGATTTTAAAAGCGGAGCAAATTTATCTTGGATTAATGCACTGATTGGTGAGCGAGGAATAATCGTACGCTCATCCACATAAAACTCTAATCCGCAGAACCAAGCACTATTCGTTAAATAAGCGACAGGCACACGTTGTTCGATACGACTTAAAACTAATTGTACTAAAGTTTCTTTTTCTGAAGGAGTAAGTTTACTGCTAAATAAATCTTGCGGTAAATCGAGCGGTAATTGAAGTCCCTGCAAGCACTAATTGAAGACTTTCATCCCACGCATTGTCATGGCCTTGTCCGTAATAAATATCAGAACGGTTAAATGTGCTGTATGTCCAGCGTAAAAAAATCTTGAATGGTCGTTAATTCACTTGCCACATTATCTTCTAAAAATTGTCGCAACAAGTTCTTGATTGTGTAAGGTTTCCATTTTGTGCCTCAATAAAAAAATTTTGGCTAGTTATACCATAGAATAGATGTGCTATCATTAAGCAAAAATAACAAATTGAGAAAAAAATAATGACAGAACCAGATGATTTTCGATCTTTTTCGGGCGGAAACAAAAGGGATCAAACCCATCAAGCAAAGATACCTTTGTGGCGCCGCGTCAAAAAGAGCGGTCAAAAAAATCCCATTTACGTGATATTCGAGAAAAAAGAAGATACGCTTTTCTATTTTTTTCCGATGAATATGAACCCTTGCTAAATGAACATGATGGTGTCATCAAATATTTACGCGAAGGGGAAGATAGCCATTTATTGAAACAACTTCGTCGTGGCGATTTTTTTCACCCGAATTATTTTTTTGGATTTACATGGTTTAACCCGTGAGCAAGCCAAAATGGAATTGGCAGCACTGCTGTTAGCTTGTGAAGATGAGCATGTTTATTGCGCGAGCATCATGACTGGGCTATGGAACCTTTACGTTGAAAAAAACAAATTCCACGTTGGTTAGTTCAGCATCCCTAAAGTCCGAGCGTTTACACCAAGCTCCCAAAAGAATGGGGCGGAGAAGCGGCGATACTCATTTTTAGTGGATGTATAAAGAAAAAGTGCGGTCGAAATTGACCGCACTTTTTTTCATTTTTCGATTGTCTTAATGCCTAATAACTCTAAACCTTGTTTTTAAGGTTTTTCTCTGTAAGAGAAGCGAGTTTTTAAACGGCTTAATTTTACGTTTTTCATCTTCTGCATTTAAGATTGGGCAGTGTTCATAGAATGAGGAGAATACACCCTGCCAATTCATATAAATAAGCACAGAGTACATGCGGTGTACCTTCTTTGCCCACCGTTTGAACGGCTTCTTCAAATTGAAGCAATTTGATCGCTAATGCACGTTCTTTTTCATCAGAAAGCTGAATCTTAGCTTCTGCAAGTGCGGTTGGATTCACGTCTGCTTTATTGAAGATTGAACGAATACGCGTGTAAGCATATTGCATATAAGGCGCAGTATTACCTTCAAAGCTGAGCATATTGTCCCAATCGAATACATAGTCAGTCGTGCGGTTTTTAGAAAGATCCGCATATTTCACCGAGCCAATACCTACCGCTTCAATAACCGCTGTTTTTTCATCATCAGATAAATTGGTATTTTTCTCGTTGATTAATACCGTTGCACGCTCAATCGCTTCATCTAATAAATCCGCTAATTTTACGGTACCGCCAGTACGAGTTTTGAATGGTTTACCATCTTTACCCAACATCATACCGAAGTTTTTATGTTCAAGTGAGAAGCTGTCTGGTACATAACCTGCTTTACGCGTAATTAACCAAGCTTGTTGCATGTGTTGGCTTTGACGAGTATCAGAGAATACTAATGCACGATCTGCTTTTAAGGTTTCATAACGATATTTAGCAGCAGCAATGTCAGTAGTAGTATAAAGGAAACCGCCATCTTTCTTCTGAACGATAACGCCCATTGCTTCGCCTTCTTTATTCTTGAATTCATCAAGATAAACGACTAATGCCCTTCATCTTCAACGGCTAAACCTTGTTTTTTTCAGATCTTCAACGATAGCAGGTAACATCGGGGTTATAAAGACTTTCACCCATCACATCTTTTTTTCGGTTAATGTTACATTCAAACGATCGTAGTTACGTTGGTTTTTGTTGCATGGTGATATCAACTAATTTTTTTCCACATGGTGCGGCAATATTCATCTCCACCTTGCAATTTCACCACATAGTTACGTGCTTTTTCAGCGAACGTTTCATCTTCATCATAGTGTTTTTCGCTTCACGATAGAACGCTTCAAGATCTTGAAGTTCCATTTCGCTCGCATGTTCATTTTCCATTTTTCAAGATAAGCAATGAGCATACCAAATTGCGTACCCCAGTCACCCACGTGGTTTGCACGAATAACGTTGTGACCTAAAAAAATTCAAGGGTACGAACAACAGCATCGCCCGATAATGGTAGAACGTAAGTGACCTACGTGCATTTCTTTCGCAACGTTTGGTGAAGAATAATCAATCACGATAGTTTGTTTTTCATTTGCGCTTACACCAAGATTTTGATCTTTTAATGCAGCAGAAACATTATTCGCTAACCAAGTTGGGTTTAAGAAAAATGTTGATAAAACCCGGACCTGCAATTTCAGTTTTTTTCCGCAATATCAGAAAGATCAGCATGATCTAAAAACTTTTTGTGCAAATTCACGTGGATTTAATCCTAGTTTTTTAGCTGCAGCCATGATGCCGTTTGCTTGGTAGTCACCAAATTGCGGTTTACCAGATTGACGTATAAGCGCATCACATTGCTCATCTGCACCAGCTGCAATCATCGCTTGTTTAATTTTATCGGATAAAATAGATTGAATATTCACGGTTTTTCCTAATCTTGAAATTGAATAATGAAAATAATCGGCTATGATACCGTTGTTTATAGATTTCTCAAAGTAAGAGCAGGAGAAAATGTCAAATTTAATGGAAAAAAATCGACCGCACTTTATCAAGAATTGCCTTTATTCCAGGAAAAAAATTCAGCAATTAGCTGCCGTAATGAAAGTGAATTTGGGTGATTATCAAATCGATCATTTAGCTTTAAGAGCAAATAGTGAAGAAAAAGCAAAAAATTGGCTGACAGAGTTATTAAAGTGCGGTAGAATTTTAAGCGATAATATCGTCAATGGGCGTCCTATCTATTTGATTGAATTAGATGAGCCAGTTGATTTCATTGGTCAGCCTGTCGATGTTATTGAATTACCGTTTCCTAAAAAAATAAACAATATCCCCAAGAAACTTGGGAACATATTGAAATTGTAATGCCGTTTTTATCTCATGAATCTGTTGAGGATTGGGTTAATCGGATTTGCAATACATTTTTATGGAAGGAACTAACTCAATTAACCATGAAGGTGAGCGAACCTAAGGTGGAAGGGGAGCAATTGCCCAATCCATCAATTGCAGTGAGTTTTGTTGATAAAACAGAAAAATCATGTTTGCATAAAGGTTCATCCTTATACAATAAAGAAAATACTCGAGGTTTAGTGTAATGAAAAAAATTACCTTAGCATTAACTGTCTTATTAAGTTTAGGTTTATCAGCTTGTTCATCTCAATCACAAAAAGATGAAAGCGCTTATAAAGGTCAAGTTATCTTCACCGAATTACAAGGTGATGATGTAAAATTAACCGTTCGTAAAAACGACTGCTCATACAAACAAGAAGGTGAAACCGAAGTTATCGTTCACAAATACGATTCAACTTTAGTAACTGGTGCTTGTGTGAAAGTATCTGACAACGGTCAAGGCGTGAAAAACGTTTCTACTTGGTCTCCAAGAAACCCAATCTAATTTATTTTTAGAAGGTTAGTTTTATGAAAAAAGTAACAGTAGCATTAGCTCTTATGATGTCTATTGGTTTGACTGGTTGTGCAAATACCGATATTTTTTTAGCGGTGATGTTTACTCAGCTGGATCAAGCGAAAAAGAAGCTCGTTCAATTAGCTACGGTACAATCGTTTCTGTTCGTCCTGTTAAAAATCCAAGCGGATAATCAATGGTGTAATTGGTTCTAGTTGGTGGCGGTGCTTTAGGTGGTATCGCTGGTGGTACAATTGGCGGTGGTACTGGACAAGCAATTGCAACTGCTGTAGGTGCAATTGGTGGGTGCGATTATAGGTAGCAAAAGTTGAAGAAAAAAATGAGCCAAGTTAATGGTGCAGAACTTGTTATCAGAAAAAGATAACAGAGAAGAAATCGTTGTGGTTCAAAAAAAGCAGATCCAAGCTTCCAAGCAGGGTCGTCGCGTAAGAATCGTTGGCGGTTCATCATTAAATGTTTCTGTTATTAACTAACTAAACGAAAAAAATAGAAAAAAAGCGAACCATTAGGTTCGCTTTTTTTATCTTAAAATCAAAAAGAAAGTGCGGTTGTTTTTTTGCTTGAAAGTCAAAAAAATATGATAAAACTATCAATCGTTATTTTCACATCGACAATAGGAAGCAAAATGTCAAATTTACAACAAATTATTGAAGCTGCATTTGAAAAAAACGTGCAGAAATCACGCCTAAAACAGTTGATGCACAAACTCGTGCTGCAATCGAAGAAGTGATCGAAGGACTAGATAGCGGTAAATACCGTGTTGCAGAAAAAAATTGATGGTGAATGGGTTTACTCACCAATGGTTGAAAAAGCCGTATTATTATCTTTCCGTATCAATGATAACCAAATCATTGATGGCGCAGAAAACTAAAATACTACGACAAAGTGGCATTAAAGTTTGCTGACTATACAGAAGAGCGTTTTGCTCAAGAAGGTTTCCGTGTCGTACCTTCTGCAACAGTACGTAAAGGGGCATACATTTCTAAAAACTGTGTATTAATGCCATCTTATGTAAATATCGGTGCATATGTGGGTGAAGGTACCATGGTTGATACATGGGCAACGGTTGGTTCATGTGCGCAAATTGGTAAAAACGTACACTTATCTGGTGGTGTAGGTATCGGTGGTGTATTAGAGCCATTACAAGCAAACCCAACCATTATCGGCGATAACTGTTTTATCGGTGCACGTTCTGAAGTCGTTGAAGGCGTGATTGTGGAAGATGGTTGTGTGATCTCTATGGGCGTATTCATCGGTCAATCAACGAAGATCTACGATCGTGAAACAGGTGAAGTATTCTATGGCCGCGTTCCTGCTGGTTCTGTAGTGGTTTCAGGTAGCCTTCCATCAAAATGTGGTAAATACAGCTTATACTGTGCAGTGATCGTGAAAAAAGTTGATGCAAAAACTTTAGGTAAAGTAGGTATCAACGAATTATTGCGTTCTATTGAAGAGTAATTAAAACACCCTATAAAAAAATGACCGCACTTTATATGACAAAAGTGCGGTCATTTTCTTTCTAAATTAGCAAAATTATTTTTTTCTTGCTAGCATTGTCGCAAATTTTTAATTTAATGCGATTGCCGTTTTCATCAGTTTTGTGTAACTCGCCCATATTTTCGTTGTATTCTAAGAATTCCCAATCTTTGTAATATTCTTTTAATTCACCTTCAGAGAATGTAAATGAGAACGGAAGTGGACAAGGCACTTCAGGCGTGGACATGGCTGCAACAATTAAGTTATAACCACCTGGGTTGGTGTGTTCTTGCATATTCTTAATAATGGCTGGAATTCGCTCACGGTTTAAGAACATAAATACCACGGTAGATAAAAATGAAGTCGTAGTTTTTCTTGAATATTGGCGGTGTTAATATCATAAACAGCGGTCTTAATATTCAAGTTTTTCTTTGATCTTTAGTTTCGTTCAAGAAGGCGATGCTATTTTTCGTTGTGATCCCAAGAGGTCACATCGTAGCCTTTTAAACTTAAATAAAGCGAATTACGACCTTGTCCACAGCCTAAATCTAGCACTTTACAAGGTTTGATAATTTTAGCGGCATCAACCACATCACCATGCGTTGCAGTCATATTATATTTTTTTGCTGAAGTAATCTTCTTTTTGTGCAATAGAAACCAAGCGTACATTCTAAGTCATCAGAAAGTGCTTCAACTCGGTGCCAGGCTTGTGGCTCAACAAACGGAATATTGCTTTCTGGGTGTGAAAAAAATATGTTCAGCAATGACATCACCATCTTTCGGTCAGCTCATAAAACTTTAAGTTTACCTTTTTAGTACTGGTGAGTTTGCCCCAAGTTCCCCACTTTAGTATTGTGTTTTTCTTGGAACATTTTAGGTAATTTATCTTTTGTCCAAACCGGCATTTGTTTATAGCAGATAAGTTCGTTTGTCATAATGAATTCCTTTTAATTTGCGTGATAAATAGCTGATTGATATGGTAGGGTATTTAATTCTATTTGGCAATAAAAAAAGGCGACCTAAGTCGCCTAAATATTAAATTATTTTTACTTGCATACCCGGCAGTGACACCGCTATCAGCTGAAAGTAAGAATAAATCACTTCCGCCAGTACCAGCAGAAAGAATCATCCCTTCTGATACGCCGAATTTCATTTTACGTGGTGCAAGGTTTGCAACCACAATAACAAAACGACCTTCTAATTCTTCAGGTTTGTTGTAAGCTGCTTTAATGCCAGAGAACACTTGACGAGTATGGTCACCTAAAGTCTAATTCGAAACGTAAGAGTTTATTCGATTCTGGTACCGCTTCGCATTTCAGCACTTTTACCACACGCATATCGATTTTAGCAAAATCGTCAATGGTAATGGTGTCAGCAATAGGTTCGACATTTGAAAGAGCGGTCGCTTTTGCCGCTGTTTTTTCTGTCGCTTTGTTTGCTTCAGCGAAAAGTGCTTTGGTTTCTTCCACTACTGCATCAATTTGTTTTTTCTCTAAACGAGAGAAAAGCGCTTTAAATGGAGTAAGTTGATGACCTAATAGTGGCTGTGCAATATTATCCCATGTTAGTTCTGTTTGTAAGAACGCTTCTGCACGTTCAGCCAGTTTTGGAAGAACCGGTTTTAAGTAAGACATCAATATACGGAAAAGCTCGATACCCATTGAGCAAACCGCTTGTAATTCGGCATCTTTACCTTCTTCTTTCGCAATCACCCAAGGGGCTTTTTCATCAATATATTTATTGGCTTTATCGGTTAATGCCATGATTTCACGAATCGCCTTGTTGTATTCGCGGCTTTCATAATAAGCAGCAATTTGTTCAGCTTGTGCAGTGAATTCAGCGAAAAAGTGCTTCGTCTTCTAATTTATCTGCTAATCTGCCTTCAAAGCGTTTTGCGATAAAGCCTGCATTACGAGAAGCTAAATTGACTAATTTATTAACGATATCCGTATTGACACGTTGAACGAAATCTTCCAAGTTAAAATCAAGATCTTCGATACGATCGTTTAATTTTGCTGCGTAGTAATAACGTAAACATTCCGGATCAATGTGATTTAAATAGGTGCTGGCTTGGATAAATGTACCGCGTGATTTTGACATTTTGCGCCATCTACGGTGACATAACCCGTGAGCAAACACATTGGTTGGTTTGCGGTATTCGCTCCCTTCTAACATTGCTGGCCAGAATAGGCTGTGGAAATATACGATATCTTTACCGATAAAGTGATAAAGTTCTGCATCGCTGTTTTTCTCCCCAGAATTCATTAAAAATCAATGCCTTTCACGATCGCAGAGATTTTTTTGAAAAGAAGCCATGTAGCCAATTGGCGCATCCAACCAAACATAGAAGAATTTATCTTTAGCTCCTGGGATTTCAAAACCAAAATAAGGTGCATCACGAGAGATATCCCATTGTTGTAAACCACTTTCAAACCATTCTTGCATTTTGTTTGCAATTTCAGGTTGAAGTGAACCAGAGCGAGTCCATTCTTTTAACATGCCTTCAAAAAGCAGGTAAAGTCAAAGAAGAAAGTGTTCAGATTCTTTGACGATTGGTGTTGCACCCTGACACTGCAGAACGTGGATTAATTAAATCCATCGGGCTATAAGTCGAAGCACAAACTTCACAGTTATCACCGTATTGATCTTCAGCTTTACATTTTGGACAAGTCCCTTTGACGAAACGATCTGGTAAGAACATATTCTTTTCAGGATCGAATAACTGGGAAATGACTTTAGTTTTAATGAAGCCTTTTCGCTTTTTAATTTATTGTAAATGTCAGCGGTGATTTGTTTATTTTTCTTCACTGTGAGTAGAGTGATAGTTATCAAAACTGATATTGAAAACCTGCAAAATCACGTACGTGATCAGCTTTTTGCTTTTGCAATTAATTCTTCTGGTGTAATACCTAATTTATCGGCATTAAGCATAATTGGTGTACCGTGTGCATCATCTGCACAAACAAAATGAATTTTATTGCCACGCATACGTTGGAAACGCACCCAAATATCCGCTTGAATATGTTCTAACATATGACCTAAATGAATGGCGCCCATTTGCATAAGGTAATGCACAAGTGACTAAAAATTTTTACGAGGTTGAGTTGTCATTATTTTTTTCTCTTATTCTTTTTGCAAAAAAATTGCGAGTATGTTACCCGATTAGTGCGATTTTTTTTCTAGTTTAGTTATACTTTTAGCTTAACATTTGAGGTGTAAAAAGGGGTAAAAATATCCTGACAAATTTACTCTACTACCTACTACTATTAAAAGGAATATTATGGCAACTGCTTTTTCTGAAAAATTTAACGGCAGAACAACAATCTCAGGTTCTGCAAGTTTTTCCAACAATTTCAACACCCAACGTTTGCAAAAAGACTTAATCGCATTAAATACTTTGAAGAAAGTTGAAAAAAAGGCGGTGACGTATTACGTATTGAGTTACAATTGCCTTTTGCATGGAACACTGGCGTGGAGCAAGTGAAACAACAGCTTTCTGATGCGTTATTAAAAAGCAACTGATAGCAAAAGAAATCAAATGGGTGGTGAATTATCAAATCGCTACTTTAAAAACGTGCGAAATAATCAACCCGCTGTAAAAGGCGTGAAAAACATCATCGCGGTGACTTCAGGGTAAAAGGCGGGGTTGGGAAATCTTCTGTTTCGGTTAACCTTGCGCTTGCTTTACAAGCTCAAGGTGCTCGTGTGGGTATTTTAGATGCGGATATTTATGGTCCATCTGTTCCGCATATGTTAGGGCGCACCACATCAACGCCCAACTTCACCTGATAACCAACATATCACCCCAATTAAAGCACATGGGTTTATCTGCAAACTCGATCGGTTTCTTAATGGATGAAGATAATGCAACCATTTGGCGTGGTCCAATGGCAAGTAGTGCATTAAGTCAGCTTTTAAATGAAACATTATGGGATAGTTTAGATTACTTAGTGATCGATATGCCACCGGGTACGGGTGATATCCAATTAACGCTTTCACAACAAATTCCTGTAACTGGGGCAGTTGTGGTTACAACACCACAAGACATCGCGTTATTAGATGCGGTGAAAGGTGTATCGATGTTTGAACGTGTATCTGTGCCAGTGTTAGGGTATTGTGGAAAAATATGTCTATGCATATTTGTAGCAATTGTAGTCATCACGAAGCGATTTTTCGGTACTGGTGGTGCAGAAAAAATGGCACAAAAATACAATGTGAAAGTATTAGGTCAGTTACCGTTGAATATCCAAGTTCGTCAAGATTTGGATGCGGGTAAACCAACTGTGGTTGCTGCACCAGACAGTGAAGTGCGAAATCTTTCTTAGATTTAGCGGAGAAAAGTATCAACTGAGCTTTACTGGCAAGGTTCTGTGATTCCAAGCGAGATTTTTATTCCGCGAAGTGAAATAATCACAAAAAAACATCATAAAAATTAACCGCACTTTAGGGTCATCCAAAGTGCGGTTATTTTCTAGCTAAATTTGCTTATTTTAAATGATCCGCATCATTTATTTTTCTCAACGCGAAAAACCGTTCTCATCGTCATAATGTACAACACTAATTGAGGGTATTAATGAGCGATACCGATTTATCTTCATCGCGGTGATTTTTGCCACGTTGCGCCGTTTAACAAGGCAAGCAATAAACGCAAGGTATGGCCATGCGACACAATAAGAATATTACCTTGATCGTGGATCTTAATAATATCGTGCAATGCTTTCATGGCACGTTCACCCAATTGTTCAAACGTTTCTCCACCGTTTACTTGAGCTTTGTAATTGGCGGGATCTTTAATAAGTTGTTTAAATTCAGGGAGTTCTCTTAACGTATCGACAACTTTGCCTTCCCAAGAACCAAAAATACTGTTCATTTAAACCTTGGTGATGGAAAAGGGGAATATCACGTTCACCAATAATATGAGAGGCAGTTGCGATAGTACGTTTTAATACGCTGGAATAAGCAGCAATGAAAGGAATATGATTAAGTGCCACACCTGTTTTTTTCGCACCATTAACGCCTTCTTCAGTCAAAGGGGAATCGCCATGACCTTGCATTAAACCTTCCGTATTCCAAACGGTTTTTACCGTGGCGAATGAAAATAAAAAAAGTCAGTTGTTTTTCATTTTTCATGTCCATAAAAAGATTAAGGAAGCCGAAACTTCCTTAATCATGATTTTAACAGGGAGTAATAACCTGCCATTGAACTATATACGGCATTTTCTGCTTGAATGATGTTGTATTTTGCATTCAAGATAGAAAGTTGAGAGCTTTTCTCTGTGTTTGCCGCGGCAAGCCATTCACGTAATTCAGATACGCCCGCATTGTAACGATCACGATAGTATTTGGTGATACGTTGGTTATAGCTGTGTGTTTTTTGCAAGTTAGCAAAGGCACTTTGTGCTTGTGTGTAGGCGAAGTAGTTGGTATCTACATCATTCAAGGCTTTAGTGATGCTTTGCTCATAGTTTAAACGTGCGGTTTCATAATCTGCTTCAGAGATTTTCACGTTCCATTTTACCGTATTCCAGTTGAGGAATGGTAGGCTAATGCCGATTAAACCTGTACCAACTGGATTGTGCAATGCATTACCGACTTTGGTGCCACTTGATGTTAAGCTACCGCCTAAAGTGACTTCAGGGAACCAACCTTTTTCAGTTGCTTTTGCATTTTTGAATGCACTGCTCAAGCGATATTGATAGCCTTTCACATCAGGACGATTCGCAATCACAGAAACAGGTACATTTAAATTCACGCCCACATTTTTCACATTAAGAATGTGTGGGAAGTTGATATTTAATGCTTCTTCTGGTTTTAAGTTCAGTAAGTTACGTAAAGTTTGTTCTGCTGTTTTACGTTGTGTTTGATAGTTGATCAAGTTGTTACGTGCGTTCAATACCGCTTGTTGTGCTTGATCTACACTTGCGCTGTCCGCAACACCTTGTGATAAACGGCGTTGCATAATGCTGCTAATATCGTTGTAGTATTTAATGCTTTCTTGCGTGGTGCTGATCGCGTCATTCAAGTAGGCAATTTGATAATAGGTTGTCACAACAGAGTTGATGAGTGATAGTTTCGTTGCTTCTAAATCTTCAGCCGTTGCTTTGTGTGACCATTCTGCGGCATCAGCGGTATCCGCTAAACGTTGCCATAGATCTAACGTATAACTCACATTTAATGCACCTTTATGACTGATGGTTGAGTTGCCACCAGTTTTAAGATTTTTACCCGCAGAAGATTGGGTTGAACCGCTAAATGCCGGAATTAAATTCGCGCCTGCAAGGTTTGCATTATATAAAGCGCGGTTTACGGCAACAGACGCTTTGGCTAAATCTTTGTTGTTAACTAATGCTTGTTCTACCACACGATTTAATTGTGAATCATTGTAAAGCGCCCACCAGTTTTCTTTTACATTAAATTGTTTGGTGATTTCCGCATAATTTTGGTAATCCTGCTGGCTCGCTTTATAAGAATCGCCGATGTTAGCACAACCTGCTAGAGCAGTTGCCATCGCGATTGCTAAGGTTAATTTTTTTCATTTTTTTAACATGGATTTTTTTCCTTTCTTTTTTTCAATTAAAGTGCGGTCAAAAAAATTAGTGAGAATTTTTAACCGCTCTTTTTGAGTTTTACAAAAATTTCTTTATTCTCTCAGCAAGGGCTGTAATTGGATCTAATTGTGCTGCGCGTTTTGCCGGCATATAACCGAAGATCACACCAATCAGGGTAGAGAAGACCACCGCTGCAACAATTGAGCCGGTTGAGAATGCCATCGTAAAGTCGGTCATAAATACGTTAAATAATAGACCGATTAAACCCGAAAGCAGAATACCCGTCACACCGCCAATTAAACAAATCAGCACGGCTTCAATTAAAAAAATTGTTGCAGAATATTAAATTGTCTCGCGCCAATAGCCATTCTCACACCAATCTCTTTAGTTCGCTCTGTCACAGAAACCAACATAATATTCATTACACCAATCCCACCAACGATTAATGAAATAAAGGCGATAGAGGAAATGAGCAATTTCATCGTGCCGGTTGTGCTTTCAATAGTTTGTTTAATGGTGTCGCTATTCATGATGAAGAAATCTTTTTTACCATGACGCATGGTGAGCAATTCAGTAATTCCTTTTTCAGCGACAGTCGTATTCACGGAATCATCTACTTTTAACGGTAATTGAACCAATTTTTTTGCTGCCCGAAATACGATTCATCACGGTAGTGTAAGGGGCATAGAGATTAAGTGAACTGCTTGCTCCGCCCATTTGTTTATCAGATACCACGCCAATAATACGTAATGGACGTTTATTAAACATCACAATTTTGCCGATGGGATTTTCATCAGGGAAAATCGACTTTTTCGCACTTTCATCGATTAAGGCTACTTGATTGTTATCAGCAACATCTTGAGCTGAAAATAAATTACCGGATTTTAGTTTTAATCCATCTACATCAAAATATTGTTCGCCTACACCTTTTAAACTGGTCGAGGAGAAAGTCTGGTTACCATAAATTAATGTGCCACTTGATGAGCTATTCGGCGTGACACTTTGTACATAGCTTTGTTGGTTTAAGGCAGTGGCATCATTAATCGTCAGATTTTGCATTTGTTCAGCACGACGATCACCAAAGCCGGTACCATTAAAGATGGTCATGGTACTTGTACCAATGCCTTTAATGTTTGCCAAGATTTTTTGTTGTGAACCGTTTCCCAATGCCACAACGGAAACCACAGATGTAATCCCGATAATAATCCCGAGCATGGTTAAAAGAGAACGCATTTTGTGGGCAATAATCGCACTCACCGACATACGAAAGGCTTCGACAAATTGATCTTTGCTGAACCCAAAGTGCGGTTTAGATTTAGTTGGATTTTCGACCGCACTTTTTCACCGCTTCTTTTTGCGTATCGCCAATGATTTCGCCGTCTTTAATTTCAATCACGCGATTCGCACTGGCGGCAATTTCTCGGTCGTGGGTTACCATAATAATGGTGTGGCCTTCTGCGTGTAATTGACGCAGAATTTCCATCACATTTTGACCGCTTTGTGAATCCAATGCACCAGTGGGTTCATCGGCTAAAATAATTTCACCGCCATTCATTAACGCACGCGCAATACTCACACGTTGTTGCTGACCACCAGAAAGCTGGCTTGGTTTATTTTGCCATTTATCGCCTAAGCCCAATTTTTCTAAAAGTTGTTTTGCACGAGAAAGACGTTTTTTTCTTGCGACATCCCCGCATAAATTGCAGGCAAGGCGACGTTTTCTGCTGCGGTCAAGCTCGACAATAAGTTATAGCGTTGGAAAAATAAAAGCCGAATTTTTTTGGCTACGTAAATCTGACAGCTGATCTTTGCTTAATTCAATGGTTTCTTTGCCCATTGATTTTTGTAAGAACCACTGGTTGCCGTATCCAAGCATCCGATGATATTCATCAAGGTCGATTTACCGGAACCCGATTGCCCAATAATCGCGACGAAAATCGCCTTTTTTTCTATATTTAAAGAGACATTCTTTAAAAATATGAACACGATTTTTCGCCTTCACCGAAGTAACGGTTGAGATCCTTAATTTCAATAATATTCATTAATTTTTCTACCGCACTTTTTAGAACATTCTTGGACCACGAGGCATAGAGCCAACTTGTTCACCATTCGCGACTTGCGACACGATGACTTTTTCACCTTCGTTTTAAACCCGATTTGATTTCAGTTTTGAAATCATTTTTGAACCTCGATTTTCAACTTCACGCGGTTCAGGTTGATTTTTTTATCATTCAATACATTGACAAAGCTTTTGCCATCACGTTTTTTTGAATAGCCATATTGGAAACTAATAACACATCTTTCGCGTTGGCAATTTTGATGTTGTTTTTCTGTCGTCATCCCGATGCGTAAAGTACGATCAGGGTTATCAATCAAAACATTGGCGTAATAGTAGATCGCACTGGTCGTTGAGCTGCTACTTGAACTCGTCGAAGATGAGGTTGAAGAACTATCACTTGTCGTGGTATTGGCTGGATCAACAGAATCAATAACAGAGTGATACAGGGTTTGGCTATCCGATAAAATAGTAAAACTCACTTCTTGACCTGCTTTCACTTTGGTGATGTCGCCTTCTGAAATTTCAGGTTTAATCTTCATTTGGCTTAAATCAGCAATGGTCACAATTGTTGGCGTCGTTTGGTTGGCATTAACGGTTTGACCTTCTGAAACAGGTACAGAAATAACGGTACCGTCCATTGGGAGCGGTGATTTTTGGTGTAACCCACATTGGTTTCTGCGGTATTTCACTTCAATTTCAGCTTGTTTGATATTGGCTTCAATAGCTTCCATTTCCGCTTTTGCATTATCAAGGGTGCTTTTTGCGGTATTCACACTATCCAAAGAGGTGGCTTTTTTTGCGTATAAAGTTTTTGATAAGCGGTTATAGCTTGAAAGGGCAACATCGTAAGCGGTTTTCTTCGCTTTTAATTGTGCTGATAGCTAACCAATGCCGCCTTTTTTTGGTATTTAAGGTATTAATTTGGGTTGTGGAATCAATATCAGCAATCATTTCGCCTTTTTTTGATTTCTTGCCCTAACTTTGACATAGAGTTTGGTGATTTTACCCGAAGCTTGGGCACCAACATCGACTTCATTCACGCTTTCAACTGAACCAGAAGCGACAACTGTTTTTTCAATATTACCACGTGTAACCGATTCAGTCAGATAAGTGGTTTCTTGCTTTGCTATTGCTAGAGAAAAAAATAATAAAGCCGCACCAGCAGCGACGAGTAATCCGAGTAAAAATAAAAAAAGCGTTTTTTTCATAAAGACTTTGTCATCCTAAATAAAAAAATGAACGTTTGTTCAGTAGAAAGTGTATTTTAAAGGTAAACTTTTCAGTTTGCACGAAAAATCTTCAAATTAGACTTAAAAATCCTCAAAAATTCAGTCTTAATTTAATGAAAGTGCGGTTAGTTTTGGGATCAAATTCACAACGTCAGACTTTTCGTATAGAATGGGAGTAAATTATTTTTCAATTTATTGAGAAATTTATGAGCAATACAGAACACACTCTAGAAAATGCGGAAAAATACCCGCACACACAATTTCATTACTCAAATTATTGATGAAGATTTAGCTTCGGGTAAACACAAAAAGTGTTCATACTCGTTTTCCCGCCTGAGCCGAAATGGCTATTTGCATATTGGTCACGCAAAATCGATTTGCTTAAACTTCGGCTTAGCAAAAAGAATATAATGGTTTATGTAACCTACGTTTTTGATGATACCAACCCAGTGAAAGAAGATGTGGAATATGTGGATTCCATTAAAGCCGATGTGGAATGGTTAGGCTTTAAATGGGAAGGCGAACCGCGTTATGCGTCTGATTACTTCGATGCACTTTATGGCTATGCCATTGAGTTAATCGAAAAAGGTTTAGCGTATGTGGATGAACTTTCTCCAGATGAAATGCGTGAGTATCGTGGTACTTTAACCGAGCCGGGCAAAAACAGTCCCATATCGTGATCGTAGCGTAGAAGAAAACTTCGCGTTATTCGAGAGAATGAAAAACGGTGAGTTTGCTGAAGGTACATTAAGTCTTCGTGCAAAAATCGACATGGCTTCACCATTTATGGTCATGCGTGACCCTGTGCTTTATCGTATTAAATTTGCGAGCCATCACCAAACCGGTGACAAATGGTGCATTTACCCAATGTACGATTTCACTCACTGTATCTCTGATGCGATTGAGCGTATTACACACTCTCTATGTACATTAGAGTTCCAAGACAACCGTCGTTTATATGACTGGGTGTTGGAAAAATATTAGTATTGAACGTCCATTGCCACATCAATACGAATTCTCACGTTTAAATTTAGAAGGCACGTTAACTTCTAAACGTAAATTATTGAAATTAGTGAATGAAGGCATTGTGGATGGTTGGAACGATCCGCGTATGCCAACGATTTCAGGTTTACGTCGTCGTGGTTATACACCGGCTTCATTACGTGAATTCTGCCGTCGTATCGGTGTGACTAAACAAGATAACGTCGTAGAGTATTCTGCACTTGAAGCTTGCATTCGTGAAGATTTAAACGAAAACGCACCACGTGCAATGGCGGTGATTGATCCTGTTCGCGTAGTGATTGAAAACTTTGAAGGCGAAGAAACCTTAACTGCGCCAAATCACCCAAATCGTCCTGAATTAGGTGAGCGTCAATTACCGTTTACGAAAGAGCTTTATATCGATCGTGCAGATTTCCGTGAAGAAGCGAAACAAACAATATAAACGTTTAGTATTAGGTAAAGAAGTGCGTTTACGTAATGCTTACGTGATTAAAGCTGAACGTGTCGAAAAAAAGATGCAAATGGTGAAATCACCACGATCTTCTGTACCTACGATCCCGAAACGTTAGGGTAAAAAAATCCAGCGGATGGTCGCAAAGTAAAAGGGGTAATTCACTGGGTATCTGCAGTACATAATCACCCAGCAGAGTTCCGTTTATACGAGCGTCTTTTCACCGTACCAAACCCAGGTGCAGCAGAAGAAATCGAAAGCGTGTTAAATCCAACCTCTTTAGTGGTAAAACACGGTTTTTGTAGAACAAAAAGCCTCGCAAATGCGGAACCAGAAAAAAAGGTTACCAATTTGAACGCGAAGGTTATTTCTGTGCGGATAACAAAGATAGCCGCCCAGAGCACTTAGTGTTTAACTTAACGGTAAGCTTTAAAAGAAGGCTTCTAATTCTAAACAACAAAGTGCGGTCAAAAAAATCACGTAAATTTTTGACCGCACTTTTTATAGTTTCACTATGCAATTTGAATCTCATTTTTGGCAAAAAAATCGCTCCTTGAAATGACGGAATCCGAATGGGAAGCCTTATGTGATGGCTGCGGAAAATGCTGTTATCGAAAAATACATTCAAGGGCGAGGGCAAGCGAGAAAAAAACTTTACTACACGCGTATTGCTTGCAATCTATTAGATGTAGAAACAGGAAAGTGTCGTAATTATTCTGAACGTTTTAAAAATCGAAAGTGATTGCACGAAATTAACCAAAAAAAGAATTTGCCTGATTTTTGGTTGGTTGCCGAATACCTGTGCGTATCGTTTATTGTATGAGGGAAAGCTTTTGCCCGAATGGCATCCATTAGTCAGTGGCGATCCTGATTCTGTTAAAAAAAGCAGGTGTTTTTAATTCAAGATGGCGTGCATGAAGAAGATGTCATTGATTGGTTTGAATTTGTCATTGAAACCGAATAATTCTGATTTAGGTGCTTTTTTTATTCTCTTCAAACTTCGTTTTTTTGATTTAGGTCACAATTTGCTAGATTGGCAATTGTATTTCAACTGTGCTTACCTATAATACTTAATAAGTATTATGTAGATATATTATCAGGTGTATGCAAATGACCTCATCCATTAAACAATCCGCTGAAAAAAACTTGGCATTTCACTTTCCCATTATGATATTGACGGGCATTTAATTTATGCATCGCCCAGTTCTATTGATTATTTTATCGAGCAGTTGCAATTTCCGCCGAATACTGGTCAAAATCAACTGTTCCAAGATGTAATATGTGCCTTTGAAAACGAACCGATTCAGTATGATTTAACCGCGTTTTCTTCTCCTCCTGATGCTTCTTTGCGTTATCAATTGCTCGACGAGCAAAAACCAAATTCAGTTTGAAAAAAACAATTCCATATTCAACCGCACTTTCGTTGCCTGCTTTGCCTTTTGGCTATTATCGTTTGGTGATTTTTATCGCCCAACAAACTTTCTCGGTTCAAATTTTGGTTTCACCAAGAACAGCGTATCAACCGCCTTTATTAGAACAACAAAAAGCCTGGGGTGTGAATGTTCAGCTTTATAGCCTACGTTCAAAACATAACTGGGGTATTGGTGACTTTTCAGATTTAGCGTATTTGATTGAGAAAAGTGCTGAACATGGCGCGGATTTTGTCGGAATTAACCCGTTACATTTACTTTATCCATCCGTACCAGAATGGGCGAGCCCTTATAGCTCTTCCTCTCGTCGTTGGTTGAACTTTATTTATCTTGATGTAACGGCATTGCCAGAATTTAAATTGGCAAAATCAGTACAAAATTGGGTTAACTCTGAGGATATCGCTAACTTAATTCAATCTTTACGCAATCAAGATACAGTCAATTACAGTGCGGTAACTGAATTAAAACTAACCGCACTTGAGCAGCTTTTTGCCTTTAGTCAGCGCAGTAAATCTGCTGCAATTATCAAACGTCGTGAAGCGTTTGCGGCTTATCAAAAAGAGCAAGGCGAGGCGCTGGTTTTACAAAGGCTTGTTTAATGTTTTAGACAAAATTGAACATGCCGATCAACAAGCTGAAGAAAACACTATTGGTTGGTTGGGTTGGCGTGAAGAATGGCAACATCTCACTGCTGCAAAACGTAAAGCATTAATTAAACAACATAAATCGGAAATTGACTTTTTCGCTTGGTTGCAATGGCTAACCGAACAACAATTGAAATGACCTAAAAACATCTTTGCCAAAAAAAGTAGGCATGCGTTTAGGCATCTATGGTGATTTGGCTGTGAAATAGCTCACGCGGTAGTGTAGATGTGTGGTCGCAACCTGAGCTTTATTGCGTGAAAGCCTCGGTAGGGTGCACCACCAGATCCGCTTGGTCCAGTCGGTCAAAACTGGAATTTACCGCCTTACAATCCCAAGCCAATTAAAAAGCAACAGGCTTTGCCGCAGTGATTACGATGCTTCGTGCGAATATGCAGCATTTTCGGTATTTTTGCGTATCGATCACGTAATGGGCTTGTTCCGTCTATGGTTAATTCCAGAAGGCAAAACAGCGGCTGATGGCCTTTATGTGCATTATCCGTTTGATGAGTTGATGGCAATTCTAGCCATTGAAAGCCAATGCAATCAATGCCTCATCATCGGTGAAGATTTAGGTACAGTGCCAGATGAAGTGCGGTGGAAATTAAACGAGTTTCGAATTTTCTCGTATTTTTGTGTTGTATTTTTGCTCAACGCAATCGCCAATATCCACATGCGAATGAATTCCCACGTCATGCTTATGCGACGATTGGTACACATGATGTGCCTTCCTTGCAAAGTTTCTGGCATTGTCGTGATTTAGCGTTGTTTGATGAACTCAATATTTTAAAAGGCGATGTACTAAAAGAAAAATATGATCAACGGGTCATTGATAAACAAGCCATGATTGATAGCTTTACATCGTGACGGCTATTTACCACCAGATTATCACGGTGACGCTTTAAGTATGGCGATGCACGATAATCTTAACCGCCAAATTCATCGCTATTTGGCTAACAGTCAAAAGCGCTTTAATTGGTGTTCAATTAGAGAACTTAATCGGACAAGAAATTTCATTCAATCTGCCAGGGGACTTCAACAGAATATCCAAACTGGCAGAAGAAACTCGGACAATCCTTAGAGCTGATTTTTTTAATGACGAAAAACTTGAAAAACATTTTTTTTGCTCAAATTAATCAAGCTCGCAAAGCATAAAGGAGTATGTAATGACGAAATTAGTCGCCCAATCAGTAATCAATTCATTTTTTTGATGGCAAACAGGCTGAATCCTTTTTGCTGTATTAGGCATGCATGAAACCCACAATGGTATTGAGATCCGAGCTTTATTACCTGATGCAGATAAAGTCGAAGTGATTGATAAAAGAAACTCAATCCATGGTGGTTGCTTTAGAAAAGAGTGGATGAGCGAGGCTTTTTTTCTCCGCTATTGTGCCAAATGTGAACCACTTTTTTTGCTTATCAATTTAAAAGTGTATTGGGGATCGGATGTTCATCTTATTGAAGATCCTTACCGTTTCCATCCAATGATTAATGATTTAGACCAATGGCTGTTGGCTGAAGGTTCGTTATTACGTCCGTATGAAGTATTAGGTGCACACTTTACCGAATGTGATGGTGTGCCAGGTGTGAATTTCCGTGTATGGGCTCCGAATGCTAAACGTGTTTCGTTGGTTGGTGATTTCAACTATTGGGATGGTCGCCGTCATCCAATGCGTTTCCATCCAGCAAGTGGTGTGTGGGAGTTATTCTTACCAAAAGCTAGCCTTGGTCAACGCTATAAATTTGAATTAATTGATTGCTATGGCAACCTTCGTTTAAAAAGCCGACCCTTATGCATTTAGCTCTGAATTACGTCCGGATACTGCATCAGAAATCAGCATGTTGCCTGATGTGGTAGAAATGACAGAGGAACGTCGTAAGGCGAACCAACGTAACCAACCAATTTCCATTTATGAAGTACATTTTGGGATCATGGCGCCGTAATTTTAGAAAAAATAATTTCTGGCTTGATTACGACCAAATTGCCGATGAGCTTATTCCTTATGTAAAACACATGGGCTTTACCCATATTGAGTTTTTACCAATTTCTGAATTCCCATTTGATGGCTCTTGGGGGCTATCAACCGATTGGTTTGTATTCTCCAACTAGCCGTTTTGGTACACCTGAAGGCTTTAAACGCTTAGTCGAAAAAAAGCACACAAAGCAGGGATTAATGTGATTTTTAGACTGGGTGCCAGGGACATTTCCCAAGTGATACACATGGTTTAGTTGCATTTGATGGTACAGCCTTATATGAGCACGCAGATCCTCGTGAAGGTTATCATCAAGACTGGAATACTTTGATTTATAACTATGGCCGTAATGAAGTGAAAAACTTCTTATCCAGTAATGCACTTTATTGGTTAGAACGCTTTGGTGTGGACGGTATTCGTGTGGATGCGGTAGCGTCAATGATTTATCGCGATTACAGCCGCGCTGAAGGGGAATGGATCCCGAATCAATATGGCGGTCGTGAAAACTTAGAAGCCATTGAGTTCTTAAAACATACCAACTGGAAAATCCATTCAGAAATGACCGGTGCTATTTCTATTGCGGAAGAATCGACTTCTTTCGGTGGCGTAACCCATCCGACAGAAAATGGCGGGCTTGGATTTAATTTCAAATGGAACATGGGCTGGATGAACGACACCCTAAGTTATATGCAACTCGATCCCGTTTATCGTCGTTATCATCACGACAAAATGACCTTCGGGATGATTTATCAATACAGTGAAAACTTTGTATTGCCACTTTCTCACGATGAAGTGGTACACGGCAAATGCTCGTTACTCGGCAAAATGCCGGGCGATGCATGGCAAAAATTCGCTAACTTGCGTGCTTACTACGGTTATATGTGGGGCTATCCAGGCAAGAAATTGTTATTCATGGGTAATGAATTTGCTCAAGGTCGTGAATGGAATTATGAAGAAAGTTTGGATTGGTTCTTACTTGATGAAAATCATGGCGGTCCATGGCATAAAGGCGTATTGCAATTAGTTAAAGATTTGAACGGCGTTTATCAAAACAATGCACCGCTCTTTGAGTTAGACGGCGAACCTGAAGGATTTAATTGGTTAGTGGTAGATGACGCTGAAAATTCAGTCTTTGCTTTTGAACGTAAAAGTAGTAATGGCGAACGCATTATCGTGATTAGTAACTTCACACCTGTGCCACGTGAAGGTTACCGTATCGGTGTGAATGCAGCGGGTGAATACGAAGAAATTTTGAATACTGACTCAATGTATTATCAAGGTTCAAACGTAGGTAATTTTGGCTTGGTAGAAAGCGAAGCGATCGCAAGTCACGGGCGTGACAATTCGATTAGCGTGACAATTCCGCCATTAGCAACGATCTATTTAAAATATAAAGCATAACAATAGCGAAGAACACGATGTTTAGTATTTATAACAATGGCAAACCTTCCCCAGTGGGGATATTCGCAAACGCTGGAAAAACGGACTAAAAAAATTTCGAATTTCGCACTGTTTTCTAGTGCGGCGGATGCTATTGAACTTTGCTTGTTCCGTGATGGCAAAGAAAGCCGTTTTGCTATGAGCAGAACCGATGATATTTGGCATGTGGCAATTGAAGGGCGTTGAGCTGAATGATGAGTATGCTTTTTAGAATCACAGGCAAAAAAATGACCGCACTTTTAGCCAATCCGCAAAAAGTTAATGCTTGATCCTTATGCGAAAGCGGTCACTCATAAACCAGATTTGAGTTCACCTGAAGCCCGTTCGATTTTTCTTGTTAAATGATGGACGAGATAATGCAGCAGTTGCACCTAAAGGTCGTATTGTGGATGAGCGTTTTTTTGATTGGTCAGGGGATTGTAAGCCGTCTATTCCTTGGGCTCAAACCATTGTGTATGAACTGAATGTTAAAGGATTTAGCCAATTAAATTCCCGTATTCCAGAAAATATTCGAGGGGCACTTATGCGGCTTTAGCTCATCCCTGAAAAATATTGCGTATTTTTAAATCATTGGGTATTACCAGCCTTGAATTACTTCCAGTCAATTTCTTCATTGATGAACCACATTTGCAAGAAAAAGGATTACCTAATTATTGGGGCTACAATCCACTAGCCATGTTTGCTTTAGAACCGAGTTACGCAGCTGATCAAAAACAGCCTTTGAATGAGTTTAAAAGCATGGTAAAAGCCTTGCATCAAGCGGGCATTGAAGTGATTTTGGATGTCGTATTTAACCATACGGCTGAATCTGAAAAAACGTTTCCAACATTTTGTCAGCGTGGTATTGATGACAAAAACCTATTACTGGCAAAAACGAGCATGGTGATTACATTAACTGGACAGGCTGTGGCAACATGCTCAATCTTGCCAATGATGTCACTCGAAAATGGGTATTAGATTGCTTACGTTATTGGGTGACTGAATGCCATGTAGATGGTTTCCGTTTTGATTTAGCCACCGTGCTTGGTCGTGAAACACCTGATTTCAATCCAAATGCACAATTGTTTGCGGAAATGGAACAGGATGACGTTCTACAGCAAATTAAATTAATCGCAGAACCTTGGGATATTGGTCATTACGGCTATCAAGTCGGGTATTTTCCCGCTTATTTCTCTCAATGGAATGATCGTTTTCGTGATGATATGTGTCGTTTTTGGTTATGGCAAAGTGGTGAAGTGGGCGCCTTTGCTGAGCGTTTTGCGGGATCTAGCGATATCTTTAATCGCGAAGGTCGATTACCACATGGCAGCTTGAACTTTTATTACAGCCCATGATGGTTTTTACGTTGCGAGATTTAGTGAGCTATAACCATAAACATAATGAAGCTAACGGTGAAGAGAACCGTGACGGACGGAATGAAAACTATAGTTACAATCATGGAGTTGAAGGTTCTCAACTCGATTTAGCAGATGAATGGCAAAGTGCGGTCGAAAATAACCGTGTTTTATCAGAAAAAGGCTTATTAGGCTCTTTATTACTGGCAAATGGTGTACCTATGCTGCTTGCCGGAGATGAGTTCGGCAACAGCCAATATGGCAATAACAATGCCTATTGCCAAGATAACGAAATTACGTGGTTAAAGTGGGATGATTTTAACCAAACCTTATTTGACTTTACCAAGCAAACCATTGCATTACGAAAAAAATTCAAAGTTTGCAGCAGGACGCTTGGTGGTCGGATGAAAAATGTCGCGTGGTTGAATTGTGGTGGAAGCCCGATGACCCTAGACGATTGGCATAATCGGGAAAGAAAAAGCCTTACAAGTGATGTTGGATGGTCGCTACCTTTTCTTAATTAATGCAAAAACTGAAGCGCAATCTTTTTTTATTTACCAAATGGAAGATGGAAAAAAAGATTGCAGAAATTGGAAACAGAGTGATTCAACAATGTGATGTGAGTGGTGTGGCATTTGAAGTGTTGGAACATATGGAGGATTAAAACTATGGAGTTTGTTATGAAAAAGTGATCTTAATAAATATGAATTGGTTAAAAGATACTTTAGTGCTTATTTTTAGCCGGTGGTCGTGGTTCTCGTTTACATGAATTAACAGATAAACGTGCTAAACCTGCGTTATATTTCGGCGGTAATCGTCGCATTATTGATTTTGCGCTTTCCAACTGTATTAACTCCGGTCTTAATCGCATCGGTGTGGTGACTCAATATGCAGCTCACTCTTTATTACGCCACTTACAAACAGGTTGGTCATTCTTACCACAAGAGCGTGGTGAGTTCGTTGATATGTTACCGGCTCGCCAACAAATTGATGATTCTACTTGGTATCGTGGTACAGCGGATGCGGTATATCAAAACATGGCGATTATTCGCAATCACTATCGTCCAAAATACATTTTGATCCTTGCGGGCGACCATATTTATAAACAAGATTACAGCGTGATGTTAATGGATCACGTGAAAAGTGGGGCGAAATGTACTGTAGGTTGTATTGAAGTGCCTCGTTCTGAAGCGAGTGAATTTGGTGTGATGGCAGTAAACGAAAATCTTAAAGTGAAAGCATTCGTTGAAAAAAACCGAAAAGATCACCAGCAATGGTTGGTAAACCAGATACATCATTAGCGTCAATGGGTATTTATGTCTTTGATGCTGAATATCTTTATAAAATGCTAGATAGAGAAGTAAATACACCTTGCACATCACATGACTTTGGTAAAGATGTGTTACCAAAATGCTTAGAAGAAGGTGTGCTTTATGCGCATCCGTTCAGCCGTTCTTGCATGGGGCGTAACACTGAAGGTGAAATTTACTGGCGTGATGTGGGTACCCTTGATAGCTTCTGGCAATCTAATATCGACTTAGTTTCAGAAAATCCACAATTAGATATTTACGATCAAAGCTGGCCAATTCGTGGTAATCCAGTACAGGCTTATCCATCTAAATTCTTCTATAAAAAAGCCAATGTAAAACCAGTGGATAACTCCCTTATCGGTGGTGGTTGCGTGATTACCGATGCCTCAATCAGTAACTCGGTGTTATTCGACAGAATTAAAATCAATGAAGGCTCTTCTGTGAATCACTGTGTCGTATTACCGCAAGTACACATTGGTAAAAATTGTACGTTGAAAGATTGCATTATTGATCGCCATTGTATTATTCCAGATGGTATGGAAATCGGTGTAGATAAAGCCCTAGACAGTAAACGTTTCCGTGTAAGTTCTACCGGTAAAGTTGTACTTGTTACATCAGCAATGTTGAAAAAGATTGCAGGGTGAAGAAGTAGATAACGAAGAACATTTGGATTAAAGTGCGGTCAATTTTGGCAGCATTTTAAGTGGACTAAAAAGATTGTGCTGTTATTCGTGACAGCACAATTTTAAGTATAAAAGGAAAATTATGAGAGTTTTACATGTTTGCTCGGAATTGTATCCCTTATTAAAAACCGGTGGACTCGCTGATGTTTTAGGGGCACTCCCTTTTGCTCAAAAAGAAATTGGTATTGATACACGTATTTTATTGCCGGCTTATCCTAAAATTTCAGCGGGTATTGAGAACACACATGTTGTGACAGAATTTGATAATTTTGCAGGCCATGTTGTGTTACGTTATGGCGAATACAATGGCGTAGGGATTTATTTGATTGATGCGCCACATCTCTATTGGCGAGAAGGGAACCCTTATCATGATACAGATTACAATGATTATGCCGATAACTATAAGCGTTTTGCTTTATTAGGCTGGGTGGGCGCAGAGCTTGCGACGGGTTTGGATAGTTGGTGGCGAGCTGAAGTAGTGCATGCGCACGATTGGCACGCAGGTCTAGCGGCAGCTTATCTCTTCAATAAAGGTCGTCCAGCAAAATCGGTATTTACGATTCATAATCTTGCTTATCAAGGACAATTCGCTCATCGTCACCTATATGAAATTGGCTTACCAGAAGGCATGTTCCATGTTGATGGTCTAGAGTTATTTGGTCAAATTTCGTATTTGAAAGCGGGTCTTTATTATTCCGACATGGTGACAGCTGTTAGTCCAACTTATGCGAAAGAAATTACTACACCAGACTTTGCGTATGGCTTGCAAGGGTTGTTAACTGACTTACGTGAAGCAGGTAAATTGACGGGTATTTTAAATGGGGTGGATCAAGGAATTTGGCATCCAAGCTGTGATCCGTATATTCAGCATCACTATAAATTAAAATCCATCGCAGGTAAGAAGAAAAATAAAGCCGACTTACAAGCTTATTTCAATCTACCACAACAGCCAGATGTGCCAGTATTTGTGATGGTAACGCGTTTAACAGAACAAAAAGGCGTGGATTTATTGATTGCAACAGCGGATGAAATTGTGAAACAAGGTGGTCAATTATCGATTCTCGGTTCCGGTGCTAAACATTTGGAAGAGGGAATTTGCCAATTAGCACAACGTTACCCAGAAAATATTGCAGTAAAAAAATTGGCTATGACGAAGCGCTTTCACATTTAATGGTTGCGGGTGGTGATGTCATTTTAGTACCAAGCCGTTTTGAACCTTGTGGATTAACTCAATTGTATGGCTTGCAATATGGCACATTGCCGCTTGTTCGTGCAACTGGAGGATTAGCCGATACTGTCACGAACAGTACAAGCGAAACCATTAAAGAGCGTACCGCAACAGGCTTTGTATTCCAAAAAAAGCCGAAGCAGATGATTTACGAAACGCTATCCAACATGCTTTTTGCATTATGGCAAAAAAACAACGTGTTTGGGCGATGGTTCGTAATAACGCCATGGCACAGGACTTTAGTTGGAAAAAAATGCCGCCGCTCAATATGAGCAACTCTATTTAAGCATTTTTAAACCAATAATTTCAATGGATTGACTCTCCCTTCAAAAAAATAATCGCCTTTGAAGGGGGATTTTTTTGTTATTTTTTTCTAAAAAAAGCTTAAAAATTTGCGCAGTTTTTTTATTGAGGGTTTTACTTTCTATGATCATGGACAATTTTGATTCGCCATTTCTTTATAATCGACCTAGCGTTGATGTTGAAGGCGTAAAAAAAGCAATTGTTTATAAATTAATTTTCTTAATCGGTCGTTCGCCAAAAGAGGCGAGTCAACGTGACTGGTTAAATGCGACCCTTCATGCGGTACGTGATTTAGTGACTGAAGGCTGGATTACGACTGCACGCCAATCTCGTGCAGAAGAAACTCGCCGTGTTTATTATCTTTCTATGGAATTCTTAATCGGCCGTACACTTTCTAATGCGATGATCGCAGAAGGCATTTATGATGTGGCACAAAAAGCCTTGGCTGAATTAAATGTTGATTTAGAAGAGATTATTGAAAAAGAAGTGGATCCTGGTTTAGGTAATGGTGGTTTAGGTCGTCTTGCTGCTTGTTTTATGGACTCACTTGCAACGTTAGCGATTCCAGCAATGGGTTACGGTATTCGTTATGAATACGGTATGTTCCGCCAAAAAATTGAAAATGGTCAACAAGTTGAACGTCCGGATGATTGGTTAGAAAAAGGCGCACCTTGGGAATTTATGCGTCCATCAAAACGTTTCAGCATTGATTTCGGTGGTCATATTTATTTTGAAGGCAAAAAATGTATTTGGAATCCAGCTGAAAAAGTGACCGCACTTGCATACGACCAAATGATTCCTGGCTATAAAAATGATTCAGCATCAACGTTGCGTTTATGGTCTGCTCATGGTGGTGAGGTGTTTGATTTAGCCGAGTTTAACCGTGGTGATCACTTAGCAGCAGTTGCAACGCGTTCAGCTAACCAAAACCTTTCTCGTGTCCTTTATCCGGATGATTCTACCTGGAATGGTCGTGAATTACGTTTACGTCAAGAGTACTTCTTAGTATCAGCTTCTTTACAAGATATTCTTCGTCGTCATTTCAGAACACATGGCACGTTAGATAACTTAGCAGATAAAGTCGCGATCCACTTGAACGATACTCATCCCAGCATTAGCGATTCCTGAGTTAATGCGTATCTTAATCGATTTACACGGTTATTCATGGCAAAACGCTTGGGATGTGACTCGTCGTATCTTCTCTTATACTTGCCATACTTTAATGTCAGAAGCATTAGAAACCTGGCCAGTAGAAATGATGGCGAAAATCTTGCCTCGTCACTTACAAATGATTTTTGAAATCAATGATCATTTCCTTGAGTATGTGAAAACTTATGTCACCACCGATATGGAATTTATCCGTCGTGTATCACTTATCGAGGAAGGACATCAACGTAAAGTTCGCATGGGCTGGTTGTCTGTTGTTGGTTCGCATAAAGTAAACGGTGTAGCAGCAATTCACTCAGATCTTATGGTTTCTTCAACCTTTGCTGATTTTGCGCGTATCTATCCAGAACGTTTCACTAATGTGACAAACGGTATTACACCACGTCGTTGGCTTGCAGTAGCAAACCCGAAATTAGCGGCTTTATTTGATCAATACATTGGTTCTGAATGGCGTTGCGATTTAAGCCAAATTGAAAAACTTAAAGCGTTTGCAGATAAAGGTGAATTTAAGCGTGCTGTCGCAGATATCAAATACGATAACAAAGTGAAATTAGCACAATATGTGAAGAAAACACTTAACATCGATTTAGATCCGCACGCGTTATTTGACGTTCAAGTAAAACGTATTCACGAATACAAACGTCAAATGCTTAATGTGTTACACATTATCGCTCGTTACAACGAAATGTTGGCACACCCAGAAAAAGATTGGCAGCCACGCGTATTTATTTTAGCGGGTAAAGCGGCTTCGGCTTACTATGCGGCAAAACAAACCATTCGTTTAATTAACGATGTCGCGAATGTCATCAATAACGATGAGCGCTTAAAAGGTCGTTTAAAAGTTGTATTTATCCCGAACTACAGCGTAAGTCTTGCACAATTAATCATTCCAGCAGCAGATATTTCTGAGCAAATCTCTCTTGCAGGAACAGAAGCATCAGGTACCAGTAACATGAAGTTCGCCTTAAATGGTGCGTTAACATTGGGTACACTTGATGGTGCGAACGTTGAGATTTTAGATAATGTTGGTGAAGACCATATCTTTATCTTTGGTAATACGGTTGAACAAGTGGAAGCATTACGTCGCGAAGGTTATCGTCCGTTTGATTATTATCAAAATGACGAGCAATTACGTGAAGTTATTGACCAAATCATTCGTGGTGATTTCTCACCGGAAGAACCGAACCGTTATCACTCTCTCATTCAAGGTTTACAATACCACGATTATTATCAATCCTTTGCTGATTTCCGCAGTTATGTGGAAGCGCAAAAAGCGGTAGATAAAAAATATCAAGATCGTGATGCATGGATAGCAAGTACTATTCAAAATATGGTGAATATGGGCTTCTTCTCATCAGACCGTACGATTCTTGAATATGCGAAAAATATCTGGAAAATTGAACCGTTAAAACTCGAGAAGTAAGTTCTTTTCCACTCATAGAAAACCCTGTCGGATTATTTCCACAGGGTTTCTTTTTTTATCTAAAATCCACCGTCAAATTTATTGTTCATTCAGATTAGGAAAAAAAGTATGAAAGTTTTTAGAAGGTGCGGTAGCTGCACCAAATGCTAAAAATCGCAGTGGTGATTGCTCGTTTTAACAGTTTTATTAATGAAAGTTTATTAGAAGGTGCGGTAGATGCATTAAAAACGTATCAGCCAAGTGAAAGATGAGAATATCACAATCGTTCGTGCACCAGGTGCGTATGAACTTCCATTAGTAGCACGTCGTTTAGCTGAAAGCAAAAAATTTGATGCAATTGTGGCATTGGGTACAGTAATCCGTGGTGGTACCGCTCACTTTGAATATGTGGCTGGCGAAGCAAGCAGCGGTTTAGGTCAAGTAGCAATGCAAGCTGAAATCCCTGTGGCATTTCGGTGTTTTAACGACTGAAAAACATTGAACAAGCTATCGAGCGTGCAGGTACTAAAGCAGGTAATAAAGGTGCAGAAGCAGCATTAACTGCACTTGAAATGGTGAACCTTTTACAACAAATTGATGCGGCATAATTCCAAATGACAGAGAAAAAAGAACCTGTAAAAAAAGTATCGCCACGTCGTAGAGCGAGAGAATGTGCAGTTCAAGCATTATATTCTTGGGCGCTCTCTGGTAATGCACCAGAACAAGTGGAACTCACTTTTGTGGTGGATCAAGATTTAAAAAGGTGTGGATAAACCTTATTTTAGCCGCCTTTTTCCGTCAAACCGTTGCGAATGTAGAAAGCCGTTGATTTTTCAATGAGTCATTATTTAGATCGCACGTTGGATGAATTGAGATCCGATTGAAAAAAAGCGATTTTACGTTTAGCGGTTTATGAACTTCAATTTGAGCCAGATGTGCCGTATAAAGTGGCGATTAACGAGGGCGATTGAAGTGGCGAAAGTGTTTGGTGCAGATGAAAGCCATAAATACATTAATGGTGTATTGGATAAAGTCGCTCCTGCATTAGGTCGCAAATAATTATTCAAATGTAGGGTAGACAAATGTCTGCCCTTTGTTTTTAGTGCGCAGATAAAATGAGTACGGGTGAATTTGATCTTATAGGGGCGATATTTCTCAATACAAAAAGGCAATCAACACTTTGTTGATTTCAGTATTGGGGATGATTGTGCGATCACTCATATTCAGAAGGCTATCAGCTTGCCATTACCACCGATACAATGGTCGAGGGCACGCATTTTTTTATCTTCCATTTCTCCCCAAAGATTTAGCCTATAAAGCTATCGCAACAAATCTAAGTGATTTAGCTGCTATGGGCGCTAAACCCGCTTGGATTTCTCTTGCACTCACATTACCTGAAGTTGATGAAAACTGGCTAAGCCAAATTTAGTCAAAGTCTGTTTGATACATTAAATCAATATGATGTGACGTTAATTGGTGGCGATACAACGAAAGGTCCACTTTCTGTAACCATTACGGCACAAGGCTTCGTACCAAAAGGAAAGGCTTTATTCCGACATAACGCGAAGGTTGGTGATTTAATTTATGTATCGGGCACGTTAGGTGATAGCGCGGCGGGTTTTAAATTGGGATCTTACAGGGTAAAAGTGCGGTCGATTTTGATACTGAATTTTTTTAGTAAAACGCCATTTTCACCCAACGCCACGCGTTGAATTAGGTCAAGCATTAGTGGATGTAGCGCATTCATGCATAGATATTTCAGATGGTCTTGTTGCTGATTTAGGGCATATTTTAACGAGAAGCCAATGTTCTGCGGAGATTGAATTTATCCTTCTTGCCTTTATCTACATCACTCAAAAAAACATATAGCTTAGAAAAAGCAGAAGCGTTTGCATTAAGTGGCGGGGAAGATTATGAGCTTTGCTTTACGGTTCCTGCAAATAAAAAAATCTGAGATTGAGAAAAGTTATCTCAATCGTTGAATGTACCTTGCACCTGTATCGGAAAAAAATTGTTCCGCAAAATAACAATCAGATTACTTTTTTAAAAGATGGACGTGTAATCAATTATCAAGCGCCGTCTGGTTTCGATCATTTTAAGGATAAATAATGAATAGTTCACCACTTGATAGAGTTAGCTTAAAAAATCCAGTTCATTTACTTGCATTAGGTTTTCGGTTCAGGGGCTCATTCGTCCAGCACCGGGTACATGGGGAAGTTTAGCTGGAACGATTTTAGGTTCCGCATTATTAGCTTTGCCTTGGACTAAAAATCTTCTTAATTTTGACCGCACTTTGCTTTGCGCTTGGCTGTTATCTATGTCAAAAAACCGCAGATGATATGGGTGTTCATGATCACGGTTCCATTGTTTGGGATGAATTTGTTGGGGTATTTATCGTGTTAGCGGCGATTCCAACTTTGTCATTACCTTGGATTGTGATTGCCTTTGTACTGTTCCGTTTCTTCGATATTTTAAAACCTTATCCAATCCGATATTTTGACCAAAAAAACTGGAAAGTGGTTTTGGGATTATGGTGGATGACGTTTTAGCGGCAGTCTATGCTGTTATCGTGATCGTGATATTACGTATTGTAGGCTTGCCATGCTAAATTTGATGATTATTCATCTTGTTGGTTTACTTTCGCCAGGTCCAGATTTTTTCTATGTTAGCCGAATTTCTGCCATGAGTTCTCGCCGAGAAGCCATTGGTGGCGTGATTGGGATTACCATTGGTGTATTAATTTGGGCTACGGCTGCCGTTTTAGGACTTGCCATTATTTTTGCCACCATGCCAATTATTCAAGGCATTGTGATGATGCTTGGTGGATCGTATTTAGTTTATCTCGGCATTAAAAATGGCAAAAGTAAAAAAACCAATGCGGTCTTTGATGAAAAAGCAGAATGCAAATGTATCAAATCAATCGACTTTAAAAAGCATTATGAAAGGCTTATTGGTCAATTTATCTAATGCTAAAGTGGTGATTTATTTCAGCAGTGTGATGTCATTGGTTTTTAGTGAATATTACTGAAACATCACAAATTTTTGACCGCACTAGCCGTGATTACCGTAGAAACCTTTTTTTATATTTCTACATCATTTCGGTGCTTTTTTTCGCGTTCTGTTGCAAAAACAGTTTTATAGCCAATATAGTCGCTATATTGATAATGCAGCAGGGCTGATTTTTATTTTTCTTCGGAATCTATTTAATTTATAGTGGCGTTCAACACGCTTTAATTTGATAAAAAAAGGACAAAAACATGACATTAAAAATTGCGATCGCCGGGGCTGGCGGAAGAATGGGGCGTCAATTAATTCAAGCCGTACATAATGCAGAAGGGAGCTGAATTAGGTGCCGCTTTTTGAACGTAAAGGTTCCTCTTTAGTGGGGCGCTGATGCTGGGTGAGCTTGCAGGTATCGGTGCATTAGGGTATCAAAGTATCAGATGATTTAAATGCAGAAAAAAAGACAACTTTGATTTGCTGATTGATTTCACGCGTCCAGAAGGCACGCTTGAGCATATCGCATTTTGTGTCGCTAATAACAAAAAAAGATGGTAATTGGTACTACAGGGGTTTTGATGATGCAGGTAAAGCCGCAATTCAAGCTGCATCAGAAAAAAATTGCCATTGTATTTGCCTCAAACTTTTAGCGTAGGGGTGAATCTGGTGTTTAAACTATTAGAAAAAAAGCCGCTAAAGTGATGGGCGATTATTGCGATATCGAAATCATTGAAGCGCACCACCGCCACAAAGTGGATGCACCCATCTGGCACCGCACTTTCTATGGGCGAACATATTGCGAAAAACTCTTGGTCGTGATTTGAAAAACGCATAGCGTATTTTTGTCGTGAAGGCATTACAGGCGAACGTAAACGTGATGAAATTGGTTTCTCTACCATTCGTGCATCAGATGTCGTGGGTGAACATAGTGTATGGTTTGCAGATATTGGTGAGCGCGTTGAAATTGCTCACAAAGCATCAAGCCGTATGACATTTGCTAATGGCGCAGTGCGTGCAGGGTAAATGGCTAGAAAAAAACAATCTCACGGATTGTTTGATATGACAGATGTGTTGGATTTGAATAATTTATAATTCTATTTCTAAATCACTTTCCACCCGACAACAACAGAGTAAAATCTCATCGGGTTGAATAAAGGCAAGGGGCTCTTCAGCGTAGGAAACCTTGCCTTTTTTTGATCTTAACGCGACAAGAACCACAATAGCCTGAACGACATTGATATTCATGGTGAATTTGATGTTGTTCTAAAAAAAGTTAAGCAGAGAAGTTTGGTTATCGAAATCTAAGGTGATTTGGCGCTGAATAAGATGGATTTTCATGAAACAAAAATAAAACAAAAATTTTTGCTCATTATAGAAGAAAAGAAGTAAAACTCACGGCTCTTTTTGTTGTAATATAACGAGCTAATATTCATCATAAGGGAAGACCATGAGAACCTTTCTAAAATTAACGTGGATTTCAACCGCACTTTTATTAACGGCTTGTAGCACCATTTCAAAAGAGCCGGTTAAGCATATTGATATGTATGTAAAAGCCTTATTACGATGCCAGAGATGGGCGACTTGAACAGATAAATGTGAACAAAGAGATTGATGCGTTATTACTGAAAAATACACAAAAAGATTTTGAAAGTGCGGTCAATATTATTGAGAAAAAAGTGGATTTTGTTTCTCCGATGACAATGTTTGCACTTTCTGCTCGTGCTTATGATTTTGGCTTGCGTGATGAGGCGGTAAAATGGTTTTATCGTGGGCAAAACCGTTTAATCACCGCGTTATATGTGTTGGATTTAGATAAATTAACCGTATCGAATAACACAGCATTTGGGCAATTAGTGGGACAGCATGTTAATCCGTATGCGTTCTGTGATTTGAAGAAAGCAACACAAGGCGGCGCAAGATGCGATTGACTGGGCTAAAAAAATCATCCGTATCAGGCGGTGTTTTTTTACCTCAATTACCAAAGCAAACATCAAGATAGAAAACAAGCATTAAAAGAAGCAGAAGCAAAAACTTGATGCACGTTTAGTTGAGCAAGACCGCTATTTTTGCTAATCCTGAAAAATAAAAGCGAAATGGGAAAAAAAGAACGCCAAGATAACTTGGTGAAATGAGCGATTTTGTTGGTGATTTTAAAAAATTTTAAAAAAATCTTAAGGTTGCTTAAGATTTCATTAAGATTTGTTGTGTTTAATAAGCATCAACAAGGCGGTAATGAGGATAATCCTTCGCTTTGAGACATGATTAATTTATGCTTAATTCTATTTAGGAGAACATGATGAAAAAAATTTGCTTTAGCAACCCTTTTTAGCTTTATCTACTTCAGCAGCATTTGCTGGTTTTAATGGCAACACTGCACAAGGTGGCTTCCAAGGTGGTGATCAAGGTCAACAACTGACTGTTAAACAAGCATTATCTGCGAAAAGATAATTCTATGATTACCTTAGTTGGTAACATCACTCAACAAATTGATGGTGATGAATATCTTTTTCACTGATGGTACAGACCAAATCAAATTGGAAATTAAAAAAGCGCGTTTGGAATGGCTTTAAATGTGGGACCTCAGGATAAAATCCGTGTTTACGGTAAATTGGATAATGAAGCTTTTGAAAAAGCAGAGCTTGAAGTAATTAGCGTTGAAAAAGCGCAATAATTCATATAATTTGAAGTGGTGGGCAAAAGCCCGCCATTTTTTCGTTTTGAGAAAGATAAAAGTGCGGTCAATATTATGCGAGTTTTATTAGTCGAAGACGATCCGTTAATCGGTAATGGTCTGCAAATTGGTTTAACAAAATCAGGCTTTATTGTAGATTGGTTTACCGATGGTCAAAGTGGATTAAATGCCTTAATCGGCGCGCCTTATGATGCGGTGGTATTGGATTTAACTCTGCCTAAACTGGATGGTTTGGATGTATTAAAACAATGGCGTTCAAATAATCAAGATGTGCCTGTATTAATTTTAACTGCGCGTGATACATTGGATGAACGCATTAAAGGCATTCAACAAGGTGCAGATGATTATCTTTGTAAACCCTTTGCCTTAGCTGAAGTGGTGGTGCGATTGCAGGCATTAATTCGTCGTCGTTATGGGCAAGTTAAACCGCAGATTGAGCATGGCAATGTCAAACTCGACCCCGCTCAACGTAAGGCTTGGTTGAATGAAGATGAAATTACATTAACTGGACGTGAATATAAATTACTCGAACTTTTTATGCTGAATAAAGAGAGAGTACTTTCTCGTGCAACCATCGAAGAAAAACTGTCAAATTGGGATGAAGAATTAAGTAGTGGTGCATTGGACGTACATATTTATAATTTACGTCAAAAAAACTGGGTAAACAATTTATTCGTACTGTACATGGCGTAGGCTATGCTTTAGGACAAGTTAATGAAAAATAAACGACTGAGTTTTCGTCTCTTAATCGGTTTAAGTGTGACCGCACTTTGCGTGTGGTGCATTGCCACAGCCGTTGCATGGACGGTCGTCAAAAAAAGAAGCTAAAGATGTGTTTAATGCACAACAAGTGCTTTTTGCTGAGCGTTTAGCGACGTCTGATTTGAAAAATGTCTTATTAGATGAAAATGCTAACTTTCCACGTGGTGGATTTAAACCACAGAAACGTCATTACGATAATGATGCTTTAGCTTTCGCCATATTTTTCTAATAAAGGCGAAAGACTATTAACTCGATGGCGATAATGGCGACAAATTTATTTTTCAAAATAAGACGGGTTTTAGCAAAGAACATATTTTAGATGATGACGATGAATGGCTGATTTATTGGCAACCTGTCGGTAAAAAGGTGAACTTGTCATTGCGGTGGGACAAGAATTGGAATATCGTGAAGAGTTGGTTAATAAAATGGTTTTCAGCCAAACAGGGATTTGGTTTGCTGGATTACCAATACTATTATTGGTCGCTTTTATTGTGATTTATCGTGCATTAAAACCAATTAATCGATTGAGTCGAAAACGTACAAGCTCGTCGACCCTGAGTGATGTATCGTTATTAGAAACTGATGATGTGCCAACAGAGATTCTACCGTTAGTCCAAAACTTAAATCAATTTTTCACACGTACCAGTGAGCAGTTGGAACGGGAGCGCCGCTTTGTTTCTGATGCAGCACATGAATTACGTAGTCCCATTGGCGGCACTACGTATTCAAACGGAAGTCGCACAGTTGGCTGGCGATGATGCTCAAACTCGTGAAATGGCTTTAGCGCATTTAACCCAAGGTATCGATCGGGCAACCCAATTAATTGAACAGCTTCTTACACTTTCCCGCTTGGATAATCTTAAAGAATTAAATCATCAGGAGCCTATTCATTGGTCAGAAATTATAACTTCACTTATCGGTGAGTTATATTTCAGTGCACAGCAACGCCAAATCGAATTGCAGTTTGAGCATCAGGAGATCCTGCCGTTAAGCAAGGGCAGCCATTATTACTTGCACAAATGTTGAGAAACTTGTTGGATAATGCCATTAAATATTGTCCGCAAGGCACTCAGGTTCGAGTGATTTTACAGCCTCGTAAAATTCTTATTGAAGATAATGGTGGTGGTGTTGCGCCAGAAGAATTAGCAAAATTAGGGCAGTGTTTTTATCGTCCTGCAGGACAAAATGAAAAGGGAAGTGGGCTTGGATTGTCTATTGTGGCAAGAATAGCGGAATTGCATCACTATCGTTTCCGATTAGAAAACATTGAAGCTAGCGGGCAAATTCAAGGTTTACGAGCTATCATTGAGTTATAAAAAAAGGGCGTTTATTGGAGTAGGGTAAGGTAACTGTTCACAAAATGTTTAATTGATTGAAACGTTAGTTGTGGGTTTTCCTATACTTATTCGTATTGTTATCTAGTTTATAAAAAGTTGAACAAAAATGCGTTAACTAAAAATGGCCGTTTTCTGGATGAAAAATACGTTATAACCTATCCCAAGAGAAAAAGATCATCCTATATCAGGAGTAACTAAATAATGAAAAAAAGAAATTTTATCAAGAGAAGATATTTTAAAAAAATGGGTATATCATTTGATAATTTAGAGTTTTTCTAGTGATGGTTATGACGATTGTGCATATATTATTTTTTTATGATAAAAAAATGGAAATGAAACCCCATTTACAGGAATAGCTTACGATTTTTTTATCGTGATAGCAATGTCATTGTAGTGTATATGTTTGTTAAGGATGGTGTTAGAAATGGGCAATATGTTGAGTTTTATCCTAATAGTAAAGTAAAAAAAGAATTTTTAGAGATGAGAGATAATGTGACTTTTTGGGGAATGTTTTTGAATTCTATGAAACAGGGAGGTAATGCGTATAGAGAAAAAGAATTGCTGGTTTTTTTAATGACATTTCGCCAGTATGATAAAGACGGAAATATAATTAAAGAAAAAGAATGAACTCTCTGATTTTTGATAAGAGAATTTTTAGCTAAATTTGAAATTAAATAATTAATTTTAAAATGATTGAGTTATAAAAAAAGGGCGTTTAATACGCCCTTATTGTTAAAACATTCCACCAATTAATTCTAATCGACCTTTCTCAACTTTAATTTCTTTGGCAAAATTTCTTAATCAGCATTTGTTTCATATCACTTTCATCCAAAGGTGTAAACTGGCATCTGACTTAATAAGGCTGCCACACCATCGCTTAATAGCGGCATAACATCTTGGAGTTGATCCATTGCACTATTAGGTTCGCCAGACCAGCGTAAAATCCTTAGATTTTTAAATAAAGCGCCCTTCATCTGCGTTATATTCAGGAATCGCATCAAAAGTTAAATGTAATTTAGCTGGATAGGTTTTTCCAGATAAACGAATAAGCGTATCAACCAAACCACTCATTTCAACACGATTGCTTTCAGTTTGCCCGATTTGAGTTACTAAATCTTTCAGTGCGTAATCAACAGAAAAATAATCCTGGAATACCGAGTTTGTCATTAATCGTGCCTTTTTTTCACTTAAATACTGGTTAATTTGTTGTTCGCTGATGCTAAAAGGGGAAGCTTGTACAGATAGCGTGCAGAAGCCTAAAAGTCAGTATGGCGAGTACTTTTTTTGAGAAAAATTCATATTTACTCCTAAATGGAAATCAAAAAGTTTATTCTAAAGTAATTTGTTATACAGGTTTTCTTGTGTTGCCTTGAAAGTTAATCTTTTTCTATTGTATAGAATACAACCTTAGCAGTATAACTTTTTATGTAATGATATTCCCTGTTTTTTTATACTGTTTAATTGAAACTAATTCGTTTTTTATTAGTCCATTATTTTAATCGATTAGTTCAGTAGATTTAATGCTGGAATATATAGCGTGAATGAGACTTGCCAGAAAATTGGCATATAATGAATAGCTATATTATAATGGTTTGAAATAATCAATGACGATGAGTAAGCTATGACAAAATCAACATTAGATAAAAACCCTAACAAGTGTGACAGACTTAAGCCAACATGCTAGTACGTTGGGTGAGTTAGCAGGGGCTGATAAAGTTACCCAAAAAGTAGAGAAAGTACAGCAATCTCTTTCTCAAGTAGAAAAGATAAAATCGCTGGGTGAAGAGAGCATCAAACGCGTTCAATCCCTTCAAAGTATGGGGCGTCAAAGTGGTATTTCTCCACAAGGAATCGTAGAGTCAGGTCGAGGGTTATCTTCTCCCTCTATGCAAAATTTATCCTCATCCTTACCAAATTTATCTTCTGCAACGCTTCCAACTTCAGATATTCCTAGCAGTTTAAGTGATGGATTAAGTTCAATATCTTCCCTCCTAAACAAAAGCCCAAGCGGTTTACAATTCACCTTACAAGCGGGCAATTTACCACCTAATACCTTCAAAGTTGTTAGCTTTGAATATCGAGAAGCTTACAGTACCCCATTTGAAATCAGCTTATTATTAAGTAGCCCACAAAGTGCGGTCAATTTTAGTGATGTTTTAGATAACCAAGCGACATTAAGTATTTGGCGTAATGGTGAATTATTGCGTAGTGTAAGTGGGATGGTATCTTCTTTTTGAACAGGGAGATAGTGGTTTTTAGACAAACGTTCTACCGAATGGAAATCAATCCAGAGTTATGGCGTTTAGGCTTAAGACGTAACTCCCGAATCTTCCAAAATGAGTCACCTATTGATATTTTACAAAGCTTACTCACTGAAAAATGGGGTGACCCAATATCGTTTTGATTTAAGACATGAACATCCCCCACGTGAGTTTTGTGTTCAATACCGAGAAACCGATTTAGCCTTCTTACAACGTTTAAGTGCAGAAGAAGGGTTAACCTATTATTTTGAACAAGATGGTGGTCAAACCAAACTGATATTCAGTGATGATGCTCAAACCTTAAATAATGGTAATGCGGTATCTCTTCCTTATAACCTCAATAAAAAAAGCACAATTACAAGAAACGGTGGTAACGGCATTTAACCGAAGTGAACGAGTGCGTCCATCGGAAGTGAAGTTAAAAAGACTATACCTTTAAAAACCCAAGTTGGACGGCGGAGTTTAATAAGGAAGCGGGAGATGCGAATAATCAACGTAGTGGTTATGAGCATTATGACTATCCGGGTCGTTTTAAAGACGAAAACCAAGGTAAAGCCTTTACCCAATATCGTTTGGAAAGTTTAAGAACGGATGCACACCAAGGCTGGGGAACGAGTAATAGTGCTCAATTGAGTGTAGGGGGGCTTATTACAGCTACCAACCACCCAAATGCGAGTTTAAATACCTTGTGGCAAATTAGCCGAATTGTATATCGCGGAAGCCAACCGCAGGCTTTTAGAGCAAGAAGGTGGCGATAAAGCGACGACACTTGAAAATGAATTTGAGTTTATCCCAAGACATCAAAGTTGGCGTCCAATGCAATTGACGAAGCCTAGAGTGGAAGGCCCACAGATTGCGATAGTGGTTGGTCCAAAAAGATGAAGAGATTTACTGTGATAAATTTGGTCGAATCAAGCTGCAATTTTTATGGGATAGAGAAGGCCAATACAATGACCATAGTTCTTGCTGGATACGAGTGACTCAACCTTGGGCAGGTAAGAACTGGGGGATGATAGCTATTCCTCAGGGTAGGTCAAGAAATCGTTGTAGACTTTTTTTAGAGGGAGACCCAGACCAACCGATAGTGACAGGTCGAACTTACCATGCAACGAATATGCCACCAGATGCATTACCAGCATCAAAGACACAAATGAATCTGATGTCTCAGACTTATAAAGGCGGTGGTTATAATGGTTTGATGATGGACGATGCAACGAACAATCAACGCCTTGATTTTGCATGCTCAAAAGAACATGAATACGAAGGTGCTGAATGACCAGTCCGCTTCGGTGGGGAATAACCGTTCTTTAGATGTGACAGGAAATGACTCTACTACAATTGGTAAAAATCGAACTCTTAATGTCAAAGAGACTGAATCAACTACTGTAGGCAAAGGGCGTAAGGTTACTGTATCGACAGGAGACGATAGTAAAACCGTTAGCTCTGGAAATATGAATGAAACAGTAAATGGCAACCGTAAAGTTGAAGTTAAAGGAGATCAATCATTAACCGTTGCTCAGGGAAATCGTAACGTAACAGTTAGTACAGGGGATGATAAAAAAAGGTTATAAGTAGTGGGAACTTAACAGAGGAAGTTTTGTCGGGTACTAGTTCTTCAACCGCAAAAATTATTCAAAATACAGCCCTAGATAGCATTACATTAACGGTTGGAGCGAGTTCAATCATTATGACAGCAGATCACATAAAATTAACACATGGTTCATCCTCAATTGAGCTTAATGCTGGAGGAGTGTTTGTAGTTGGTGCTGAAATCCATTTAAACAGATAAGGAAAAAGATAATGTATTTATTTAATGAAGGTAAGCTTAATGTTGATATGGAACAATGGCAAGATAAAAGTATCATGTTATTGGCAAATAATTCAGGGCAGAGTATATCTATCTCGAGAGATTTTATTCCTTGGGGAATGAGTTTTAAGGAGTTTTTCAGAAAGAGAGATTTCTTCAATCGGAAAACAATTAACAGACTATAAGGAAATTTCTAGGAAAGATATGCGAGTAAGTGATTTAGATTGTATATTAACTGAGTTTCAATGGCGCTCACCAAAAGGTGAAATTCATCAGATGACATTATTAGTAAATTATCCTAATGTGGTATTAATGTTAACTGCAAGCTGTGAGGGCAAAATGACAGAAGGGCAAAAATCACATTTGTTAGAAATCCTCTCGAGTTTTCAAAAAAATTAGTTGTGTTTTTAATACTTAACGTTTGGAATAAAAAAAGTGGATAGTTTATGTAGGGGGAATAATGTCTTTATATGATGGTGCATATTTCGGTTCAGTTGCTGCTCGAGTAGGGGTAAAACAAGACAATCCACCAGTTCAGGATAAAATGGAGGGGATTCCCTCTGGTCATTTATCACAAGCTGATAAGAACTTACATCGTGTAATGGATGTTGCAGAGTCACCTGAAGTTGGTCAAGCTATCATGTATACCTCTGCAGCGATGGCTATTGCAGGTGGACCTGTGTCTGTTGGAATGTTCGCTGCAGGATATGTAGCAGGAGAGGTTGGCTCTGCTGTTGGAAATTGGGCTGGCGAGAAAATAGCGGAGGAATTAGGATTAACTAAGATTGATGGAGAGGGTGAGAATCCAGTACGGGTTGGCGATCCACTTATGCATGCTAAAAAATCATGGGGGCCATGGGGGATGATTGGTGGAGCTTTATTGGGGGCACTTGTCGCTGGTGCAGCAATGGCTCTTGCACCATTTACTGGAGGAGCTTCAGTCTTTTTAGGGGCAATGGTTTTTACCTTAGTTAGCTCAACGATTTCAGCAGCGGGAAATACTCTCTCTCAGTATGGGGAGAAGAAAGGGGAGGTGATAGAGGGATCGCCGAATGTATTTATGGGAAATAAGCCAGTTGCACGGGTAGGTGATAAGGTTCGTTGCGATGATCATCCGTGGGAGCCAGGTGGGCCACTAATTGCAGAGGGAGTATCAACAGTATTTGCTAACGGCAAAGCAAATTGCTCGGGCTGGACATCAATCAAATTGTGATGGTAATCTTGACACTGATTTTAAAAGTGTAAAGGTGGCACCTGATGCGACAACTCAGGTTTACGAGATTGTGCCTAGCGTGTCTCCCGAATTAAGAGCTTTAGCATACTCTACTAATTTTTATACCTTTTTCCTAAAAAGTGGTAAAAAAGGAAAGGCACCAGGTTCTAAGAAAGTACCATCATCTAAAGGAGGTGATTCTCCTCCAAAGTCAAACACCAATAAAAAAACTCAAAGAATAATAAGAATATCCCAAAACAAATCATCAAAAAAACTAATAAGACTCCATCAAGTGATTATAACAATAATAAGAGTACCCCAAATAAATCAGCAGAATGTAAAGGGAATCCATCGAAAAAGTGTCAAAAAAACCAGGTGAGCCGGTTGATATAGTTACTGGTGATTTTATTCAGCAATGGGCGTTGTTATCATTGCCTAGTAGTACATTACCGTTAAATCTGACAAGATTGTATCGTTCTAGAGCTGAGTTTGATGGGAATTTTTGGTCCAAAGTGGGCTGATGATTGGTCACAATATCTCATGGTAGATGAGCAAAAGTATAACCTATGTAGATAATGAAGGAGTAGAGTATCATTATGTTGCTCCAGAAGATGATGTGTATGCTGTTAATATTCACAATGCTCATTGTGTATTGCATGGTAATAAAAATAGTGTGTTATATTTATTTAACCGACATACACAGCATGCATTAGTTTTTGAGCGTTTAGCACATCAATCAGCAGAAAAAGCGTTTTTTTAACAACGATAGTTGATTATTTTTGGTAATCATATTCTATTTGCGTATACAGAGAAGGGCTTAAATCAGGTAGTTCATAGTGATGGGTATTGTTTAGATATCAAAAGTGATAGCTGGCGAATTTTACAGGTTGATTATGTGAATAATAATTATCGCAAGACATTGTTGACATGCGAGTATCACAAAGATGGTTATTTATCAGCTTGTCGAAGTTATCAATTTGGTGAGCTATTTCATTACTACAATGAAGATGGATATATGACCTCGTGGCGAGATACATTTAAGACTGAGGCCAAAATTAGATATGATGAACTAGGACGGGTGATTTCTACTACTACTAAGGATGGTTATTACGAAGATAAATTTTTGTTATGATGAAACTAATCGATGTTCAGTATATCATGATGCAGAAGGTGGAATTACGAAATATTGGTATAATGAGCGTAATTTAGTAACAAAAATAGAAGATCCATTAGGACGGATAACGACAACAGAGTGGAATTTAAGTGATAAGGTATCGGAAACTGATGAATTAGGTCGCAAGGTCAACTATAGTTATAATGATTTCGGAGATGTGACACGAGTGATGCTGTGGAATGGCGACGTTTATCATTATGACTATAATGTACGTGGCCAGGTAACCAATATTCTTATGCCAGGAGGCAATCGTTGGGTATATGAATATGGTGAAAATAGTGAATTATTAAAAAGAGACTAATTCGGTAGGATTAACGAGAAGTTATCGGTATGATAAGGCTGGTCGGCTCTTACGTGTTATAGATGCAGATAACAATTATTTACGCTTTGATTATGATGAGCGGACTTTGCTGTTAGCATCTCAGTGGAATATAAAAGGAGAGATGACTCGTTTTGAACGAGATATCTTCGGACGTATTACCTTAGTTACTTTTGCCTGATAATAGCCAGTACCGCTATGAATATAGTGTAGGACATGCTAATCCAGATGGTAGTTTAACCAAGCTCACTACACCGGAAGGTTCAATTCAAACTTTTGCTTATAACAGCGAGCGTTTATTGACTGAGTCTGTGGATGGTAATGGTAATAAAAACCCAATACACCTATGGGGCGTTTGATTTACTGCAGAGTCAGATTCTTCCAAATGGCGAAACACTGACGTTCCACTACGACAAACCAACACGTCTAACCGAAGTAAAAAAATGCACAGGGTGATAGCTATTGTTATGAATATGACAAAGCGGGTCAACTTGTTCGTGAAACGGATTTTACGGGTAGAAGTCGAGCGTATTCTTATGATGCTGTAGGCAGATTGATTCGTAAGACGCAAGCAGATGGACATATTGAGACTTTCGCTTATGATAACGAAGATAAGCTACTAACACGTAATACTTGGCAGCCTGTTTTGCAAGGAAATGATATTTGTCGTTATGAACTTGCTCACCAGGTACGCTATGCCTACACGAATAAAACAGGTCAGCTCAGTCAGACTATCAATACACAATATTTGCCATATTTTGCTCAACATATCACCGAGTTTGAATATGATGAGCAATACCGTTTAATTGCCGAAATCCAAGATGGAGAACGAATAGAGGTAGAGTTAGACAAATATGGCAGACAAACCGCATTATTATTACCAAATGGTGTAGAAAGTGCGGTCAAAATTTCACAAGGTTTTAACCAATATGGTGAGTTAACCCAATTCCAAGTCAATAATCATAATCCACTCAATCTTAGCTATGACAAACTAGGCAGACAAACTCGCAAACAAAACCAAAAATGGTTTTATTTTTAGCCGAGCACTTTAGTCCTTCAGGTTTATTACAAGCACAAGGCGGCGGTTGGAATAACAGTTTAACGGAACAACAACTTAGCGATTATCAACCTAATCAAACTTATCCAATTGCGGGTACGCAAATTAGCCGAAAAATGGCAGTATGACAAAGCATTTAACCTTGTTCATACTCAAGATAACCATTGGGGAGCAACAGAATATCGTGTCAATAAAAAAATGGACAAGTAACGGATGTGTTAAATGGTCTTCGTCATAGTGAACATTATCGCTATGACAGCCAATTAAACTTAACACAAAAAGCTCAACGTGAAACTGATGCTTTAGGTCAATACCAATTTGAAGCGGCAAATGATGCCAGTTTCGGCATGAAACAACGCAATGGTCGAATTACCCGATTTGGTAATAAGACCTATAAGTATGACGAACTTGGTCGCTTGCATAGCAAAAACAGAAACGAAGAAAGGTTTCCGACCTGTTACAACTTATTACAAGTGGAATAGTCAGAGCCAACTTGTTGAGTTACATAGCCCATTCAAAGGTTCGTGGCGTTATGAATACGACAGTTTTGGCAGACGTATCACCAAATACCAAATCCAAACAGACCAGCCTCAACCCAATCAAGTTATCAATATGCCAATCCGAGCAAATCAGGATTATTGGCACAAGATAAAATGAACTTTGGGCGAAAGAAGCGCAATCTCAAGGGGAAAAAAACATCACAAAACCTGACCGCACTTTCAGGCTATCGTTATTTGTATAAGCAAAATCAGCTAGTCGCTGAAGCACCATTGCAAATCACCAGTACAGAAGGTAATCTAGCTTTAACGCAAGCCAACTGGGCAAATGCGATTTACTGGCTGTATCAGGAAGATGATTTCACCCCAACGGCACGTTATGAAAAAGGTCAGTTACATTACACTGTTGCCGACCAGGTGGGAACGATTACCGAACTTTTAACCGAAGACGGTTATATCGACTACCGACAGAAACTGAATCTATGGGGCGAAGCGGAGATTGATAGTCATCGGCACTATGCGGCGAATGACGCCAGTCCGCTTAAATGCAACCATCGTTTTGTAGGGCAATATTATGATGATGAAAGTGAGTTGCATTATAACCGCTTTCGTTATTATAGTCCTGAAACAGGACAATATATTAGCCATGACCCGATAGGGTTATTGGGAGGATTTAATCCGTATGGGTATGTGTTTAATCCGAGTGGATGGATTGATCCGTTGGGGTTACAGGGATGTAGTCCAAGGGATCAGCCTGGAGTTGCAACAGGTAAAGGTTCTTCTTCCAATGGTAAATGGTTAAAAGGAAGTCATGGTAATGCAGGTAGAATACCTTCCTCAGTTGCGGATAAGCTTTAGAGGACGAGAATTTAAATCATTTGATGAATTTAGAAGCGCATTTTGGAAGGCTGTATCTGAAGATCCAAAATTGACTCAAAATTTTTCAAAATCTAACATAAGTCGAATGTCAGAGGGGCACGCTCCTATAGCACATCAAAGCCAATGGAATGGAGGCAATAGATCATATGTTCTGCACCATAATACACCAATTCAACGTGGTGGTGGGGTATATGATATGAATAATATTACTGTGATGACACCTAGATTCCATTTAGATGTTTTTAGATAGGGGTTACCACTTTGGGAGATAGTTATGAGTAATATAGATAGATTAAAAATTTTTTTAATAAATAAAAATATTAAGTTCTCCACATTTGTCTGAAGAGGAGTTGAATCCATATATAGATGAGCTTTTTAGAATTAAGTCCAGATCCGAATATTATGGACTATATGTTTTGGGATGATCTCACGTTAGATGAAATTATAAATAAAGCTATGAGTTATAAGCCTATATATTTATAAGTTAAAGAGTTTAGTCTTTTTTTACTTAAAAGTATGATTAAAAATTTCAGGCGTTTCTTCATTTTTTTGGGAAAAAAAGGATCTGTTGCATTTTTTTAGATTTACCTTTTACCTAGTGGAAGAGAAAGTGCGGTCAAAAATTTCACAAGGTTTTAACCAATATGGTGAGTTAACCCAATTCCAAGTCAATAATCATAATCCACTCAATCTTAGCTATGACAAACTAGGGCAGACAAACTCGCAAACAAAAACCAAAATGGTTTTTATTTTAGCCGAGCACTTTAGTCCTTCTGGTTTATTACAAGCACAAGGTGGTGGTTGGAATAACAGTTTAACGGAATAACAACTTAGCGATTATCAACCTAATCAAACTTATCCAATTGCGGGTACACAAATTAGCCGAAAATGGCAATATGACAAAAGCATTTAACCTTGTTCATACTCAAGATAACCATTGGGGGAGCGACGGAATATCGCGTCAATAAAAAAATGGACAAGTGACGGATGTGTTAAATGGTCTTCGTCATAGTGAGCATTATCGCTATGACAGCCAATTAAACTTAACACAAAAAGGCTCAACGTGAAACAGATGCTTTTAGGTCAATACCAATTCGAAGCGGCGAATGATGCAAGTTTCGGCATGAAACAACGCAATGGTCGAATTACTCGATTTGGTAATAAAAACCTATAAGTATGACGAACTTGGTCGCTTGCATAGCAAAAACAGAAACGAAGAAAGGTTTCCGTCCAGTTACGACTTATTACAAGTGGAATAGTCAAAAGCCAACTAGTTGAGCTACATAGCCCATTCAAAGGCTCGTGGCGTTATGAATACGACAGTTTTGGCAGACGTATCACCAAATACCAAATCCAAACAGACCAGCCTCAACCCAATCAAGTTATCAACATGCCAATCCGAGCAAATCAGGATTATTGGCATAAGATAAATGAGCTCTGGGCGAAAGAAGAGCAATCTCAAGAAGAAAAAAACATCACAAAAATCTAACCGCACTTTCAGGCTATCGCTATCTGTATAAGCAAAATCAACTTGTAGCCGAAGCGCCATTGCAAATCACCAGTACAGAAGGTAATCTAGCACTTACCCAAGCCAACTGGGCAGATGCGATTTACTGGTTGTATCAGGAAGATGATTTCACCCCAACGGCACGTTATGAAAAAAAGGTCAGTTACATTACACTGTTGCCGACCAAGTTGGTACTATCACTGAACTCTTAACCGAAGACGGTTATATTGACTACCGACAGAAACTGAACCTATGGGGTGAAGCAGAGATTGACGGTCACCGCCATTACGCTGCAAATGATTCAAATCCTTTAAAAATGTAACCATCGTTTTGTGGGGCAATATTATGATGATGAAAGTGAACTGCATTACAACCGCTTCCGTTATTATAGTCCTGAAACAGGACAATATATCAGCCATGACCCGATAGGGTTATTGGGAGGATTTAATCCGTATGGGTATGTGTTTAATCCAAGTGGGTGGATTGATCCTTTCGGATTGAATTTATTTACTCCTATAGAGTGGACTTCAACAGCCCCTGGTGGAACTGGTTATACTTACAGGGTATTTGAGCGTCCGATTGATTGGGATTTACCTGTAATGACAAGGGGAGGGGAAATTAAAACTAATTTAGAATTAGCACATATGGGACGAACACCATTTATAAAGAATCCTGATGGTTCATATTCACAATTAAATCTACATCATTCACAACAAAATGCTCATGGGCCATTGTTTGAACTATCTGCAGATGTTCATAGAGAATATTATTCATCTAATGCACTGCATCCTCATTTGCCAAGTGCACACCCAGATTATCCTGTTGATAGAGATGCTTTTGCTATAGATAGAGAACAGTACTGGAAAGATCGGGCAGCTAGAGAGGAAACACGTAGAGATACTCTAAATAGGAGTTCGGGAAAAATGTGGTGGTTAGCTTTTTTTAAAAAAACATTCGATTAAAACTAATTGTAGGAGTTTTATATGTTAGAGCAAAAGGTTATTTCTTTTTTTAAAAAAAGAAAAAAATTGGTGGTATCAAGATGAAAGTATTGATTATCGAAATGTGTTATCTAATCTTGGTGTAGATATGAATAGCGATTTTATTCAGTTTTATTTACACGCTGAAGATGGACCAACCTTTTATAGTCGAGGGAAAGAAATATATCAATTGGGATGGTTTCTTATTAATACAAATTTATTACGGAATTTATACTCTATTAATAAATCACTAGATTTGTCAGAAGATTATATTCCATTAGATAGCTTTTGAAGGTGAAAAATGGTTTCTTTTTATAATGCTAAAACTGCAGAAGTCTTTCATTTTTAAACTAAGTGAGCAAGATAGAGTTATAAGAAAGTGGTCTAGTTTTTTTCTAAATTTATTGAATGGTATTTTTGACATATAGCAATGATATTTTTGGGGGAGTACATTTATTGAAATTTGGAGAATGGTTCAAGTTAAAAAAAGCTAGCTAAAAAGTTGATGCTTCCCCGCGATAATGTGCATTTTCCAACGCATGTCCAAAAATATCATTAAATTACAAAAAGAATGTAGGAAGCGTATTGTACCCTAGCGTTATCCTTGTAACTCAGCTACGACAAACTGGGCAGACAAACCAGAAAAACAGAATCAAAAACGGGTTTATCCTTGCTGAGCACTTCTCACCATCAGGTTTACTACAAGCACAAGGAGGTGGTTGGAATAACAGTTTAACGGAACAACAACTTAGCGATTATCAACCAAATCAAATTTATCCAATTGCGGGTACACAAATTAGCCGAAAATGGCAATATGACAAAAGCATTTAACCTTGTTCATACTCAAGATAACCATTGGGGAGCGACAGAATATCGTGTCAATAAAAAATGGACAAGTGACGGATGTGTTAAATGGTCTTCGTCATAGTGAGCACTATCGCTATGACAGCCAATTAAACTTAACACAAAAAAAGCTCAACGTGAAACAGATGCTTTAGGTCAATACCAATTCGAAGCGGCAAATGATGCCAGTTTTGGCATGAAACAACGCAATGGTCGAATTACTCGATTTGGTAACAAAACCTATAAGTATGACGAACTAGGTCGCTTGCATAGCAAAACAGAAACGAAGAAAGGTTTCCGTCCAGTTACGACTTATTACAAGTGGAATAGTCAGAGCCAACTTGTTGAGCTACATAGCCCATTCAAAGGTTCGTGGCGTTATGAATACGACAGTTTTGGCAGACGTATCACCAAATACCAAATCCAAATAGACCAGCCTCAACCAAATCAAGTTATCAACATGCCAATCCGAGCAAATCAGGATTATTGGCACAAGATAAATGAGCTTTGGGAGAAAGAAGCGCAATCTCAAAGTGAAAAAAACATCACAAAAACTGACCGCACTTTCAGGCTATCGTTATTTGTATAAGCAAAATCAATTAGTTGCCGAAGCACCGTTGCAAAATCACTAGTACAGAAGGTAATCTAGCTTTAACGCAAGCCAACTGGGCAGATGCGATTTACTGGCTGTATCAGGAAGATGATTTCACCCCAACGGCACGTTATGAAAAAGGTCAGTTACATTACACTGTTGCCGACCAAGTGGGGACGATTACCGAACTTTTAACCGAAGACGGGTACATCGATTACCGGCAGAAACTGAACCTATGGGGCGAAGCAGAGATTGATGGACATCGCCATTATGCTGCAAATGATAGTAGTCCGCTGAAATGTAACCATCGCTTTGTGGGGCAGTATTATGATGATGAAAGTGAGTTGCATTATAACCGCTTCCGTTATTATAGCCCTGAGACAGGACAATATATCAGCCATGACCCGATAGGGTTATTAGGTGGATTTAATCCGTATGGGTATGTGGGGATACCGACGGCGTTTGTGGATCCGTTAGGGTTACAGGTTTGTCCGACAGTAAAAGATCGATATAAACAGTTAAGAGCAGAAGGTATTAGAGCTCAGGATGCGTATGCTTTTGGCAAAAGATCCTAATGTTGATGTCCAACAAATAGTTAAGAATGGTGTTCCCGAATGGAATGACTCAATAGATTATAGTGCTCATGGTTTGAAATCCCCTAGAGATACAACAAAAACCAACAGTAACGGCGTCACAAAAAGAGACAAATGTTAGATTTAAATAGAAAAATTAAATGGGGAATATTAAGATCTGACCTTGATGGAAGCATAATGGTTCCATCAGTTAAATCTCAAAGAGGTGTAACTCCACCGAGCTTTGAGGCTCAGATAGATCATATAACTCCTCGGTCAAAAAGGTGGGGCGAGAAACTATGGAAATTTACAAATATTAACTCGTAGTCAAAATAGGGCAAAATGGGATTTTATCCCTTAATTATGTTAGTTATATTAGAAAATAAAACATGAAATATGCAGAAGACTTAACTTCAGGAAAAAAACATCTCTAGTAAAAAAAGCAGCTAAGAAAATTTTAAAAGAACGGTTGACAGGTTATGGTGCGTTATTGCACCAAGCTTTTAGCTATAGAGATGGATAAACCAAAATCATGGGAATCTCAAATGTATTTAATTTACGCTATGGCTGCGACTAATTGCATAGATGAAATTCCATATTTGAAGTCATTAATTCTCAGGAACATTCCAACGCCAGTGACATATCGTTCCCTAGCTTTTAGCCATTGTCTATCTAGATAATTCAGAAATAGAGAATTTATCTTTTGTTTATGAATCGTTAGAATCAAATAACTTCTTGCAAGCTGCAGGTGCTTGTGCTGCTATTTATATGAAAAAGATAGTGCTTAAAGATGATGATTTTAATAAAATTATGACTTATATCACTAAGGATATCTATTTAGAAAATTTAAGGGGAACAATAGCTCCTTTTATGTATATTTTTGGCTGCATCTTATTTATATCCAGAAAAATAACCGTAAGAAAAATTGTAGACTTTTTCTCGTCAATTTAATGAAGAGCATATAAATACATTAATTAATGATGTGTTAAAAAGGAAAGGACGGTAAACGTATTTGTCATTTTTTTAGAGGGAGTAATGACGTATGAATGTTTTTTTAATTATAAGCTTGATTCTACTGTGTTAACAACAAGTTATATCATTTCTGATAGACTTCCTATATTGCTGGTTTTTTTCATGATAATGATGATAGTGGTATTGCGTGGCAATTTCATGCAGGGAATGGGGATTATTCAGAGGATAAGCTAAAGTTAGTATCTCTTGGACAAATATTGGCAATTGATCCTACAATTAGTCAATTAGGTAACCTTCCTTTAGGTTATAAAGCAGTAAGAAAAATCTATTAATGATAGATGGGAGTATCTTCCACAATAGCTGTGTATATTAATTTTTTTACTTTCCAGTTTTATTTAATAATGATATTTGCTCAGTAAAGCTAATGGTAGGCTATTTAATTAGATAAATAAAGCAATAAAAATCTTTCTTACTATCTCAAATAGAATATATCTTAACAGCTTCATACGATGAACTTACTCAACTCTAAGCTAATTTATGGAATCTGGTTAAAAAGATTAGAGTTGGTTATCACTGATAAAAATCATTTGATGTATAGAAAAAAAGTTATCAAATAATTAGATGATAAGTATTGTTACATAATTCTAAACTAGTATTTGTTATGAAGTATGTAAGGACGTTTGTGTGGCTTAATGATTCTATTGTTTTGCCAGTTAAACAGATAATAACTGCGATATAATTTCATTTTTTTATAATTTATTTATCTGAGGTTTTAACTGTACTTTTTTTATTAGTAGTCTGCTCAGTTGATTTACTGATTTGAAAAATATCGATTAGAGGTAGGGTTAAAAAAAGTAAGCACATTAATATGCTTTGGATGATGCACTGGGTAATGATTTTTTTCCATTTGAATAAAGTTCATTATCAACGAAAAAATCATAATAAGTGAAATTACTGTGGAGAAAAACAGCAATCCAGCGAGCGAGTTTTTTTCCGGAGAGTAAGCCTACTGCAATAAAAAAACAGGCATTGCTGCAAAACCAACTGAAACGATAATGGATAGCCATGAAGGTAAAAAAATGAGTAAGCATCAGCTAAATTTTGTAGGAATTGATCGGGAGTGTAAATAGCAAATGTCACATAGAGAAAAACAGTATAATGCAGAGAAAAATAAAATAAATTATGCTTGCAATGGTAACCGAAATAGGACGTTTCATAAGATATCCTTTAATAATTTTTTTATTTTGAGAAAAGTATTGAAAATAGCATAGGTTAAGCAACCTCATAATTAAGGGTGCTTAACCTGTTAGTTATTCATCTTTTTCGAAGGAAGAGAGTTTATTAATTTTTGGAAGCGTAAATAACATGAATAAAACGGTCACAACTGGAACGAGCATTTCAGGTACATGACCAAAAAAAGTGCAAGTGAAACGGCAAGAACTAGCACTACAATAACCATAAAAAAATGACAAATGGTTTCCATAAGAGTTTAAGAATAACGCTAGCTGGAGGTTTTTTAAACTTAATTTTCTTTTGGCAAGATGGGCATTGTTTGACGGCTCCAAGACCTTTAACTAGTCCTCCATGAATAGGGGCATTACAATGTGGGCAAGGTAGTGAAGGATTAAAAGCACTCATATTGAATTTCCTCTTTTGTTGATTAAAAAAATAAATGTATCTCCTTATTATATAGGATAAATGTGAAATATTATAATTTTTGAATATATAGAAAAATAAAAACTCAATTGGACACATTTGTAGACGTCAGTGCTAAGCTAAAAATTTTTTTAAATAGCTTTGATCTTGTGAAATCTGATAAGCTATGTCCGCTTAATCAAATATAAAAAGGAAAAATAAAAATGAAAAAAATTCTCTTAGTTTTATCATTATGTATGATGGTTTCAGCTTGTTCTGTTGGCGTTGGTGCCGGTGGAGGAAGTAATGGGGTTGGCGTAGGTGTCGGACTAAGTACTGGTTTGGGATTCTAATTTTTAGATGGAAGCAAAGTGCGGTCAAAAAATCTTATGTTTTCAAGAAAATTAGCAGAAATCGCTTGATCTTTTGATTTAGATCACTATAATACACCCTATATTTCGGACGCGGGGTGGAGCAGCTTGGTAGCTCGTCGGGCTCATAACCCGAAGGCCGTCGGTTCAAATCCGGCCCCCGCAACCAATAACAAGTTCAGTAAAAAGAACCCCAAGTTTGGGGGTTTTTTTGTATGAGAAATTTAGAAACTGGGCTTAGGTTCATTGACGAACCTAACCCTTTTTTTATGTCTGAATTTTAAGATTAGGAGCAAAAATTGGCAACATTAGAACAAAAATTGCAAGAAATGCTTCAAGGTGCAGTAGAAGACTTAGGCTGCGAACTTTGGGGGATTGAATGCCAACGTGCAGGTCGTTTTATGACCGTACGTTTATTCATTGATAAAGAAGGCGGCGTAGGCGTTGATGATTGTGCTGATGTAAGTCGTCAAGTGAGCGCGATTTTTAGATGTGGAAGATCCTATTGCGGATAAGTATAACCTAGAAGTGTCATCACCAGGTCTCGACCGTCCATTATTTACGCTTGAACAATTCCAACGTTATGTGGGTGAGGATATCGCCGTGCATTTACGTATTCCAGTTTTAGATCGTCGTAAATGGCAAGGTAAGTTGGAAAAAATTGAAAATGACATGTTGACACTTATTGTTGATGGTCAGGAACACGTTCTTATTTTTTTGGCAACATTCAAAAAGCCAATGTAATCGCAAAGTTTTAAAGGAGAAAAAAAGGAAAAATGAGTAAAGAGATTTTTGTTAGCTGCTGAAGCAGTATCTAACGAGAAGTTATTACCACGTGAAAAAGATTTTTTTGAAGCATTAGAAAGTGCGATTGCGCTTTCTACGAAGAAAAAATATGACTATGAAACCGATATTCGTGTATCTATCAACACCAAAACAGGTGAGTTTGATACATTCCGTCGCTGGTTGGTAGTTGATGAAGTCAAAGTGCCAACCAAAGAAATTACATTAGAAGCGGCACAATTTGAAGATCCCAATATTCAACTTGGCGATTATGTCGAAGATCAAATTGAGTCTATCGCATTTGACCGTATTGCAATGCAAACTGCTCGCCAAGTTATCAGTACTAAAATTCGTGAAGCTGAGCGTGCAAAAGTGGTTGAGCAATTCCGTTCTGAAGAAGGCAAAAATTGTTACTGGTACGGTGAAAAAAAGTAAATCGTGAAAGCATCATTTTAGATTTAGGCAATAAAGCTGAAGCGGTGATTATGCGTGAAGATATGCTTCCACGTGAAAACTTCCGCCCTGGTGATCGTGTTCGTGGCGTGCTTTATAAAGTGAATCCAGAAAGCAAAACAGCACAATTATTTGTAACTCGCGCAAAACCTGAAATGTTAATCGAGCTATTCCGTATTGAAGTACCTGAAATCGGCGAAGAAATGCTTGAAATCCGTGGTGCAGCTCGTGATCCAGGTTCTCGCGCGAAAATTGCGGTGAAATCAAATGACAAACGTATCGATCCAGTTGGTGCATGTGTGGGTATGCGTGGTGCACGCGTTCAAGCGATTACTAATGAATTAGGTGGCGAACGTGTGGATATCGTACTTTGGGATGACAATCCGGCACAATATGTGATCAATGCAATGGCACCAGCTGATGTGACGTCAATCATTGTGGATGAAGATAACCACTCAATGGATATTGCCGTAAATGCAGATAATTTAGCACAAGCAATTGGTCGTAACGGTCAAAAACGTACGTTTAGCGACACAATTAACCGGTTGGACATTAAAACGTAATGACTACCGAACAATTAAATGAAAAAAACATCAAGCTGAAGATACCAAAGTATTAAATTTATTCATGGATAAATTAGGGTCTTGATGAAGAGTTTGCTCAAATCTTGGTAGATGAAGGCTTTACTTCTTTAGAAGAAGTAGCTTATGTTCCTGTGAGTGAACTTACTGCAATTGATGGTTTTAGAAGATGAAGATCTTATCGAAGAATTACAAGGCCGAGCAAAAGATGCAATTACTGCAGCCGCTGCCGCAGAAGAAGAAGCCTTGAAAAAAAGCGAATATCGAAGATCGCTTATTAAATCTTGAAGGCATGAATCGTCATATTGCCTTTAAATTAGCTGAAAAACAAATTACTACACTTGAAGAACTTGCAGAGCAAGGTGTAGATGATTTAGCTGATATTGAAGAATTAACCGCAGAGCAAGCCGCTGACTTTATTATGGCTGCTCGTAATATTTTGCTGGTTTAGCGAAGAGTAAGGAGTTTAATGATGACTGAAGATGTAAAAAAATGCGGATGCAAATGCACCGAAAAAAACTAAGTATTCAACGCAGAACAAAAAACAACTGTAAGCAGTGCTACTGCTGGTGGTAAAAGCAAAAAGCGGTACAAGTTGAAGTACGTAAAAAACGTACTGTACCAACAGATGCCGCTAAAAAAGCGGAAGAAGCAGCAAAATTAAAAGCCCAGCAAGAAGCTGAAGCAGCTGAAAAGAAAGCAGCAGAAGAAAAAGCACGTTTAGCTGCTGAAAAAGCGAAAGCCGAAAAAGCTAAGGCTGAAGCAGAAAAAGCTGCGAAACCAGCACCAAGTGCGGTTGAAAAATAAACCTAAATCTGTTGATCCTGAAAAAGAAAAAAACGTAAAGCGGAAGAAGCTGAACTTCGTCGTAAAGCGGAAGAACTTGCTCGCCAAAAAGCAGAAGAGCAAGCACGTAAAGCAGCTGAAGACGCTAAACGTTATGCTGAGTCTGACTCTTCAAGTAATGATAGTTCATCAGAAGATTACACGGATTATAATTTAAGCTCTCGTTATGCTTTAGAAGCAGAAGACGAAGAAGAACGTCGTAAAGAAAATCGTGGTCGTGGCAAAAAAATAAAGTGGCTAAAGCGAAAAAAGAACGCGATGACGTGAAAGGCACTAAAAATGAGCGCGAATCTAACCGTAAAAAAATCAAAAAGACGGTAAATTCGGTAAAGGTAAAAAAATGGTAAGAAAGGTGCCGCATTACAGCAAGCTTTCACAAAACCTGTTCAGGTTGTGAAACAGGATGTTGTTATTGGTGAAACGATTACCGTTGCAGAATTAGCGAATAAAATGGCAACCAAAGCGACTGAAATAATCAAAGCAATGATGAAAATGGGCGAAATGGTAACCATTAACCAAGTGCTTGACCAAGAAACTGCGCAATTAGTGGCTGAAGAATTAGGCCACAAAGTGATTCTTCGCAATGAAAATGAACTTGAAGAAGAAGTATTAGGGCGATCGCGATGTTAATGCTGAAAAAAAGTAACTCGTGCACCGGTTGTGACCATTATGGGTCACGTTGACCATGGTAAAACTTCATTGCTTGACTATATTCGTAAAGCGAAAGTTGCAGCAGGTGAGGCAGGTGGTATTACTCAGCACATTGGTGCGTACCACGTAGAAATGGACGACGGCAAAATGATCACCTTCTTAGATACCCCGGGACACGCCGCATTTACCTCAATGCGTGCACGTGGTGCGAAAGCAACGGATATCGTTGTACTTGTGGTGGCGGCAGATGATGGTGTGATGCCTCAAACCATTGAAGCGATTCAACACGCGAAAGCAGCGGGTGCGCCTTTAGTAGTTGCGGTGAACAAAATTGATAAACCAGAAGCAAACCCAGATCGCGTAGAGCAAGAATTACTTCAACACGAAGTGATTTCTGAGAAATTCGGTGGTGATGTACAATTCGTGCCTGTTTCTGCGAAGAAAGGTATGGGTATCGATGATTTATTAGATGCTATCTTACTTCAATCAGAAGTACTTGAATTAACGGCTGTAAAAGACGGTATGGCAAGCGGTGTTGTGATTGAATCTTACCTTGATAAAGGTCGTGGTCCAGTTGCAACCATTCTTGTTCAATCTGGTACATTACGTAAAAGGTGATATCGTACTTTGTGGTTTTGAATATGGTCGTGTTCGTGCAATGCGCGATGAAAAACGGTAAAGAAATCGATGAAGCGGGTCCATCTATTCCTGTTGAGGTGTTAGGTCTCTCAGGTGTACCAGCAGCGGGTGATGAAGCAACCGTAGTGCGTGATGAGAAAAAAAGCACGTGAAGTAGCATTACACCGTCAAGGTAAGTTCCGTGAAGTAAAAACTTGCTCGTCAGCAAAAAAAGCTAAACTTGAAAATATGTTTAGTAATATGACTGAAGGTGATGTGGCTGAACTGAACATCATCGTGAAAGCAGACGTACAAGGTTCTGTGGAAGCGATTATTCAATCGTTACAAGATCTTTCTACTGATGAAGTGAAAGTGAAAGTAGTGGGCTCTGGTGTAGGTGGTATTTCTGAAACTGATGCAACCTTAGCTGCGGCTTCTAATGCGATTATGGTCGGCTTTTAACGTACGTGCGGACGCTTCTGCTCGCCGTATTATCGAAGCAGAAAAATATTGACCTTCGTTATTACTCGATCATTTATGAGCTCTTAAATGATGTGAAAGCTGCGATGAGCGGTATGCTACAACCTGAATTCAAACAAGAAATCATCGGCTTGGCTGAAGTGCGTGATGTGTTCAAACATCCGAAATTTGGTGCAATCGCAGGTTGTATGGTGACCGAAGGTGTAGTAAAACGTAACAATCCAATCCGCGTATTACGTGATAACGTGGTAATCTTTGAAGGTGAATTGGAATCTCTCCGTCGCTTTAAAGATGATGTTGCTGAAGTCCGTAATGGTATGGAATGTGGTATCGGCGTTAAAAACTATAATGACGTAAAAGTTGGCGACCAAATCGAAGTGTTTGAAGTCGTTGAAATTAAACGTTCAATCTAATCGATAAAAAGAGCGGTCAAAATTCAACGTATTTTTGACCGCTTTTGTTATTGGAGCTAAAAATGGAATCAATGTTTGGTTGGGCGGCTATCAATGCTATTTTGGTTGCTTATGGCTTTTGGGCAGAAGAAATGGAAATTTCTAATTATCCCCATTGCTGTAAAAACTTTGTTTTTGGATTGCAAGCATTTATCATGCCCAGTTATCCTATGAAGAACATGGGGCAGACTGGAGTCTAGTTGTTGTAGTGATGGATGTCATAATGAATGTTATCGCAGTACTCATTGGCGTGGGGATCGGTTTTTATCCTTCGCCGAAATAAAAACCAAATCAGAGAAATAATTTGTAAACTAATCAATGTAGGTAACACTTACTTAGTAAGAGAAATATTATGGTAAGAGAATTTAAACGCAGCGATCGTGTTGCACAAGAATTACAAAAAGAAATCGCCATCATTTTACAACGGGAAGTAAAAAGATCCCCGTATTGGCATGGTAACCGTGTCAGATGTGGAAGTATCAAGCGATTTAGCTTATGCAAAAAGTGTTTGTCACATTTTTTTGTTTGATCACGATGAGGTGGCGATTGCACAAGGCATGAAAGGGTTAGAAAAAAAGCAGCACCTTATATTCGTTCATTAGTGGGTAAAGCAATGCGTTTACGCATTGTGCCAGAAATTCGTTTCTTCTACGATCAATCCTTGGTTGAAGGGATGCGTATGTCTAATTTAGTAACAAATGTAGTACGTGAAGACGAAAAAAAACACGTTGAGGAAAATGACTAATGTCGAGACCTCGCAAGCGTGGGCGTGATATTGATGGTGTATTTTTATTAGATAAGCCACAAGGCATGTCATCGAATGACATTATGCAAAAAGTGAAACGCGTATTCCAAGCGAATAAAGCAGGGCATACCGGTGCGCTTGATCCATTAGCAACCGGTATGCTGCCTATTTGTTTAGGTGAAGCCACAAAGTTTTCACAGTTTTTGTTAGATGCAGATAAACGTTATGTGGTTACAGCAAAAATTAGGTGAACGCACGGATACCTCTGATGCTGAAGGACAAGTGGTCGAAAAGCGTCCTGTTAATGTGGAAATATCACAAATTTTGACCGCACTTGAACAATTCCGTGGTGATATTTTGCAAGTGCCGACCATGTTTTCTGCATTAAAGCACAATGGGAAACCGTTGTATGAGTATGCTCGCGCAGGCATTACAGTAGAACGTGAAGCACGTCCTATCACGATTTTTGAGCTAAACTTTATCGAGTATCAAGCACCTTTTCTAACCTTAGAAGTGCATTGTTCGAAAGGAACCTACATTCGTACATTAGTGGATGATTTAGGTGAAGTGTTAGGTTGTGGTGCTCATGTGACAGTGTTACGTCGAACTGCTGTTGCGGATTATCCAACAGAAAAGATGATGACATGGGATGCTTTGCAGGCGCTTGCAGAGCAAGGTGATCTTGCACAACTTGATCAACATCTTTTACCGACAGATACAGCGGTCAGTAAATTACCCGCATTACAGCTAAATGCCGAGCAAAGTAAAGGTATCGGCTTTGGACAACGAGTCAAATTTGCTAATGAAGCAAAATTATATGGCCAAGTGCGATTGTTTTCTGACAAAAAAATATCTTTTTAGGCGTAGCTCTTGTAGATGATAACAATGTGATTCGTCCGCAGCGCTTGATTACGCAATCTCTCTAACTATTTGCCTTTCTTTTTTAATTCCAGTAATCTCACCTGTAACCTTTTAATTGCAATCTATGTAAATAAGATATTACAGGTGAATTATGGATGCTCTTAACCATTTACGTCAGGAAATTGATGCGCTCGATCGTGAACTGATTCAACTTTTCGCTAAACGTCTCGAATTGGTGAGCCAAGTAGGCGAAGTAAAGCACGAAAAAGGTTTGCCGATTTATGCACCAGATCGTGAATTAGCCATGTTACAAGCTCGCCGAGAAGAAGCGGCTAAAGCAGGAATTTCTCCACAGCTTATTGAAGATGTGCTACGTCGTTTCATGCGTGAATCTTATTTCAATGAAAACCAATTTGGTTTTTAAAACCCTGAATCCAGCCATTAACAAAATTGTTATTGTCGGCGGTTACGGAAAAATGGGGCAGTTATTTGCGCGCTATTTGCGTGTCTCTGGTTATCCTATTTCTATTTTAGACCGAGATGATTGGGATGTGGCAGAACGCATTTTAACGAATGCGGATGTTGTTATTGTCTCAGTACCGATTGATCACACGTTAGAAACAATAGAACGTTTAAAACCCTATTTAACGGAAAATATGCTATTGGCGGATCTCACCTCTGTGAAACGAGCCCCATTGGCTAAAATGTTAGACGTGCATAAAGGGGCTGTGGTTGGGCTGCATCCCATGTTTGGTCCCGATATTGCGAGCATGGCAAAACAAGTGGTTGTGCGTTGTGATGGGCGCTTTAGTGAGCGTTATGAATGGTTGTTAGAGCAAATTCAAATCTGGGGTGCAAAAATTTATCAAATTGATGCTGCAGAGCATGATCACAATATGACGTACATTCAAGCATTACGTCACTTTTCTACCTTCGCGAATGGTCTGCATCTTTCTAAACAACCTGTCAATTTAAGCAACTTGTTGGCGCTATCTTCCCCGATTTATCGTTTGGAATTAGCCATGATTGGTCGTCTATTTGCCCAAGATGCGGCACTTTATGCGGATATTATTATGGATAAGCCTGAAAAATTTAGACGTGATTGAAAAGCTTGAAGCAAACGTATGAAGAAGCGTTACAATTTTTTTGAAAAAGGCGATCGCTAAAGGGTTTATTGATGCTTTCCATCAAGTGAGAGAATGGTTTTGGGGAGTATTCCGATCAATTCTTGCAGGAAAGTCGTCAGTTATTACAACAAGCTCATGATTTACGACATGTATAAAAATAAAAAGTGCGGTTGATTTTCACCGCACTTTTGTTTTGTGATTTATTGTCTTGCTAAGCGTAAATTTTGCGGAATTTCCTCAAAGTTAGAACGGAATGGATTAATATCCAATCCACCACGGCGCGTATAGCGCGCATAGACGGTGAGTTTTTTTCTGGTCTGGCATAATGCATCAAATCACAGAAAATACGCTCAACACACTGCTCGTGAAACTCATTATGTTGACGGAAAGACACAATGTAGCGGAGAAGTTTTTCGCGATCGATTTGTTTGCCCACATAATGAATTTGCACAGTTCCCCAATCTGGCTGACTGGTGATAAGACAGTTAGATTTCAATAAATGGCTGACTAAGGTTTCCTCCACCACATTATCGGACGTGCAATTTTGCAAAATATCCGCATTAAATTCGTAGCTGTGGATTTCAATATCCTGCTCGTCAATGCAATCGCCCGTTAAAGTATCAATACGTTGTCCTTGATAGTGGGATAATGGATGTAAACGTACTTTTGACCTCGCCTTGGGCACAAGCACTTAGATCTTCACACATCGTGCGTTCTACGCTAGCAAAATCAGCAAATTGACTTTGGTTAAAGCTGTTTAAATAGAGTTTAAAACTTTTCGATTCAATTAAATTTTCACTGCGATAATCAATTTCCACATCGGCAATGGCGACTTGCGGCAAACCTTTTTGATTTAACCAGGAAATTTCATAGGCTGTCCAAATATCCGCCCCTTGGGTAAATGGCTGTTGTTCGGTTATACCTAAGCCATCGCGATTGAGTTTACGAGGCACGGGTTGTAACAAAGTGCGGTCATAATTTGCCGCATATTCTGTTGCTTGACCGAGTTTTAAAGATTGAAGACTTTTATCTTGATAGTTCATTTGTTTTCCTAAATGACGAAAGCATTATAAAAAATTCCACGACACATTCGAGACTAATCGACATTGGTCGCATTTAAAGTAAATTACATCAAATAGTGGCGTTTCTAATGCCCAATTACCACCACATTGCGGGCAACTGCGTTGTTGTTCAGATTCTAAAGAATGGCCTCCGACACGGTATAAATAATAATAGGTCGGTATGCCGCTTTCTTTTTCAATTTTAGCAGCAAGGTAGCGTCCATGTTTAGTAAGCGTGCTATTAACCTCGGCGATTTCATTTAGCGCTTCTTTTTCTAAAACCGAACCATTCATTTGCAGCTGATCGCAAGCCTGCCAATTCTCCTGCCATTTAATCAAATCTTGGCTTAAGTGCGGTTGATTTTTTAGTTGTTTATAGAGCGGAATTGGAGAAAAATCACCTCCGCTATGCAATGGCGAGCAGGATTGCAAATGTGTGGTGTAGAGCATTTGCCATGCTGGTTGGCTACATTCTGCGGTGCTGTCCGCATTTAAATCATCGGCAATAATTTGAAAACCTTGAAAATTTAGACCGCTCTTTTCAGCATGTTCCATCGCTTGATTCACAGATTGATTATTGTTTTTGGGTAAAAGGCTATCTTGCTCAGGGCAAAATAACGCGCATCGCAAAAACCTTGTTCGCCATCTTCTTCCGTTAAATAAAGCGGGATTTCACGGCCGATAATTTGTCCGTTATAACGCCATTGGTCGATGACTGCATTGAGCAAACGGCTTTGTTGGCCAATGTCGTTTTCTAAGGCGGTCAATTTAAAAAAGGGTTCGATCAGATACATAATTACAGATTGTGCAAGATTTCTTCAATTTGTTTTAAACCGTTTAAGCGAGTTTCACTTAAGCGAGAAGCAATTCCAAGCTCATCAAAAAATTGACGAATATTAAATTGTTGTAATTGGTTGCAGGTTTGGCCATTGATATTTTGCAACAATAACCATAACAAACCATTCATAATGCGTGCTCCGCTGTAAGCTTGAAATTGAAACGTGCCGTCATTTTGTGGAATGGTCTTAAACCAAAGCCCTGCTTCGCAGCCTTGAATTGATCGCATTTGAGCCAATTCATCTAGAGAAGGTTGATGAAGATGTTTCCCCGCTTGAATAATGAAACGGTAACGATCTTCCCAATTTTTTGCCTGTTTAATGTTTTCTAGCATGCTAATAACTCTAAGGATTTATCTAATGCCGCAAAAAAAGCATCCACATCTTGCGGACTATTGTAAGGCGCAAAAGAAAGTCTTAATGTAGTACGCTCACCAAGGCGGGCTAAGTAAGGTTGAGCGCAATGTTCGCCAACACGCAACGCAATTTTTTTGTTCACTTAATAGAGTAGCAAGATCTGAAGCCGCAATCCCATCAAAAAAACAAAAACATACAACAGAACTTGGTTGCGGTGAATTGAATAAACGACAATTTGGATAGTTTTTTTAACCGCACTTTTACTTTGTTCAGCAAGAGCTACTGCATGCGCCTCGGCTGCTTGAAAATCCCATTTTTTGAGCCAATCTAACACCGCACCAAAGCCAATCACACCCGCAATATTTGGTGTCCCAGCCTCTAGTCGATAAGGCAAATCGGCAAAGGTAATACATTCATGGGATACGCGCTCAATCATTTTTCCACCGTAAAAAAGCGGTTGTAATAGGGAAAGTGAGCTCAATTTTCCGCTTAATACGCCAATGCCGTTTGGTCCATAAATTTTATGTGCAGAAAAAGGCGATAAAATCCGCATCTAATGCCTGTAAATCAATTTGTATATGGCTAATAGCCTGAGCGGCATCTACTAAAACGAGCGCATTGCTATGTTGGCGGATTAGTCGAATTAAATGTTGGATATGTTGTTCCGTTCCCGTTACGTTGGAAACAAAATTGAGTGCCACTAATTTGGTTTTCTCATTTAAGGCTTTTAATTAAGGCATTTTCATCAATTAGCCAATTATCCGAAATTGGCAGCACTTTAATTTTCGCGCCGCATTTTTTTCGCTGTTTCGTGCCAAGTAACAAAATTAGCATGATGGTCCGCTTGGCTAATTAAAATCTCGTCATCTGCATGCAAAGAGGGGAGTAAACCGTTGGCAACCAAATTAATGCTATGAGTCGTCCCAGACGTCCAAATTACCGCTTTTTTTCATCTTCCGCATTAATTAAAGTTTTAACTAAGTGACGAGCATTTTCATATTGTGCTGTTTGATAGTTGCTTCATACTGACTCCGATGTACGGAGCCTGCTGATTGATAAAAAAAGTAGTTGTCGCATCAATGAGTGCTTGTGGTTTTTAATGCCGTCGCTGCATTATCCAAATAAACCACGGCATTTGGTGATTTAAAATAAGGGAATTCATTTTTAAAATGATTGATAATCAAAAAGCCATGGTTATCTCCGTGTTTGACTGCTTTTTTTCTGTTTGCGCCATTCATAAGGGGCAACAAGATTGGGATCTCGCCACAAGCCGATTTTTTGCTGTTGGGCAAAGTCTTGTGCCTGGAAGTAGATTGGATTTTTAGCATATTGCGGATAAAACCCAAGCCATGCCGTTTTTTTCACCATTTCTAAGTTGATATTTTGTTCTTGTAGATAAACCGTTGCCAAAAATACGTTGGTAGCGATCATAACCGGAAACTGACAACGTCACATTTTTGTTTGAAAAACAAGCTGTGAAAGATATTGTTTGGCTTTCTTTCCAAATGGTTGGCCTTTTTCTGGAGCATCAATTTCTTGTAATCGCACTTTGAATTGTTTTTTTAGTGGGTAAGAGGCAAGTCAGGGTGTCGCCATCACTTACGCCTACTACCCAGCATTCTACTTGGCGTTCTGCTGAGATTGAAAATTGCGTCCAAAGTGCGGTTGAAATTATGGTTAAAAAAATAAGAAGAATTTTTTTAATCATCTGGAATTTCTTTGATCTGCATCGCAAAAATTTAGCTAAAAATAAATGGGTAATTTTAACAAAAAAAGCGTAAAAATAAATTTTAATTATTATTAAAAAGTTGATAGAGGAAATATGTTACTCCAAAAAGGCGTTCAACTCGCTCGTTCGCTCATCATTTTATACATTATGTTACTACTCGGCAATTTGATTTCTCACTATATCCCCGTGGGGATTCCAGGCAGCATTTGGGGCTTGTTATTACTTTTTTTAGGTTTAACGACTCATGTAATTCACTTGGAGTGGATTTATTTCGGTTCTAGCTTGCTGATTCGCTACATGGCGGTCCTTTTTGTGCCTGTGAGCGTGGGGATTATCAAATATTATGATTTACTCGTGGCCCAGTGGAAAGTTTTACTTATTCCAAATATTCTCAGTACCGTTCTGACACTTTTAGTTATTGCATTTATAGGAAACTATTTATTTTATAAACAATCCTTTACCCATAAGCGTAAAAAAGTATTAGAAAGACGCAATCTTCAAGCTGACTAAGGTTTTATTATGCAGTATGCAATTTATCTTTATACCATTTTAACGATTTTTGGATTTTGGCTCGCATTACAAATCAGTAAACGTTGGAAATCCATGATTTTCAATACGTTCGTGCTCACAGTATCAATTCTTGTGCTGATTTTAGTAGTTGGCGATATTCCTTATGATGATTACATGGCGGGTAATGCGCCGATTAATAATTTATTAGGCGTGAGTATTGTTGCGCTGGCGCTACCGTTGTATGAACAACTTCGTCAAATTGCGAAACAGTGGAAAAATTATTCTTTCTGTGGTGACATTGGCTTCTCTGTTTTCCATGTTTACCGGTGCCATTTTTGCGATTATTTTAGGGGCAAGCCCTGAAATGGTCGCGACCGTATTGCCAAAATCAATTACCACGCCAATTGCGATGGAAGTGTCTTCTCATTTAGGCGGTATTCCAGCCGTTACAGCCGTAGGCGTGATTGTTGCAGGTTTGCAAGGTTCGGTTTTTTTGGTTATCTCATCTTGAAAAAAACTTGGTATCAAACAACAAGAAGCGGTGGGGTTATCTGTTGGTGCAGTTTCTCACGCACTCGGCACAGTAAGCTGTATGGAAGCTGATCCGAAAGCGGGGAGTTATAGTTCGATTTCTTTGGTACTTTGCGGTATTATGAGCTCAATTTTAGCCCCCTTAGTATTCAAAAGTTATCCATCTATTTTTATGAGAACCCAATTAGCTGATTTTTGGACTGAACGTTTCCTTCCTGATCCGCCTCGCGAAAAAGATCACCGACCGCCATTTCGTCGTGATCGCGGGCGGATTTTACATTCCGCCGCTTTCCGTTGTTTGCAAGCAAAAACACAGATTCACGCGGTAGGCGAAAATGATTTTTATCGCACGCGCCTAACTCATTCTCTAGAAGTGGCACAAATCGGTAGCAGCCTTGTTTCCCAATTAAAAATTTGCGGAAAGTTATGTTGCTATTTCAGACCAGCTTCATATCGAAAAAAAGTGAATTACAGAAACAACTCAAGCCTTTATTACCAAGCAATGATTTAATTGAAAGTTTGTGCTTTGCGCATGATATTGGTCATCCGCCGTTTGGTCATGGTGGGGAAGTAGCGCTCAATTATATGATGCGTAATCATGGCGGCTTTGAAGGCAATGCGCAGACATTTCGTATTATTACTAAACTCGAGCCTTATACTGAAACTGCTGGGATGAATTTAACGCGTCGTGCCATTTTAGGTGTGGTGAAATATCCGAATATTTTAGACCTGTCTTCACCGCAATATGCTCAGTTGCCGCATGCTGAAAACGCTGATCCGCGTTATGTCAAAATTAGCGATTGGAAGCCTGGAAAAGGTTTATTTCGTGATGACGTCACAATGTTTACTTGGTTGTTGCAAAACCTTTCTGAAAATGACCGCACTTTGTTTGGTTCATTTCAAAAAGTGCGGTCAAATCCTGCCGAGTTTTTAAAAACACAATTTAAATCATTAGATTGTAGCATTATGGAATTGGCGGACGATATTGCGTATGGGGTACATGATTTAGAAGATGCGATTGTGACTGGTGTAGTAAATCAACATCAGTGGCAAGAAGCATTGGCTGAACTTAAAACAATTCCTTCAGATTGGTTGGCAAAAAATATAGAGAAAGTTAGCCAACGATTGTTCTCCAATCATCATTTTTGAGCGTAAAAAAATGCCATTGGGGCATTAGTGAATTTCTTTATTACCCATGTGCGTTGGAAAGTCACCGGCAATTTTGATGAGCCTTTGTTACGTTATAACGCGGAACTACCGCAAGATGTGATTGCGGCATTAAATGTGTTTAAAAAGTTTGTGTGGAAATACGTGATTCGTCATGTCGAAACACAACGTATTGAATATAAAGGCCAACGTATTCTCACGGAAATGTTCCAGATTTTTGAGTCTGACCCAGAACGTTTATTGCCAACGAATACGGCTAATCGTTGGAGAAATGCACCGGAGCAGGGAAAAAACGTATTATTTGTGATTATATCGCGGGCATGTCAGATGCTTATGCCTTAAAGGTTTATCATCAGCTCTAAAGTGCGGTTATTTTTATTGATATTTTGAATTTATAGGACAATTTTGTGGCATTAATTAGTTTAACTAACGCTTATCTTTCTTTTAGTGATCACCCCTTACTTGATCATGCTGAACTTCATATTGAACCCAATGAGCGCGTGTGTTTGGTAGGGCGTAACGGTGCAGGTAAATCGACTTTATTAAAAATTATTGCACAGCAAGTCACGATGGATGACGGCAAAGTGCAGTATGAAAAAGATTTAGTGGTTTCACGTTTAGAACAAGACCCTCCTCGCCATGCTGAAGGGAATGTATTTGATTATGTGGCAGAAGGGATTGAACATTTAGCAGATTTGTTAAAGGAATATCACCATATTTCGCAAGAGTTGACACAAAATTACAGCGAACAAACTCTTAACCAGCTAGCACAAGTGCAAGCAAAATTAGAGTATGCCAATGGTTGGCAGTTTGAAAATAAAAATCAATGAAGTCCTGCAAAAGCTCGAGTTAAATCCCTGATACCAAATTAGCCGATTTATCGGGTGGTTGGTTGCGTAAAGCCGCTCTTGCTCGTGCGTTGGTGTGTAACCCCGATGTCTTGTTATTAGATGAACCGACCAACCATCTGGACGTAGATGCAATTGAATGGTTAGAAAAACTTCTTATTAGAATTTACTGGAAGTATTGTGTTTATTTCTCATGACCGTTCTTTTTATCCGTAAAATGGCGACTCGTATTGTCGATTTAGATCGCGGAAAAATTAGTCTCTTATCCAGGTAACTATGATTTATACCTCATCGCTAAAGAGGAAAGCTTACGTGTCGAAGCATTGCAAAATGACCTTTTTGATAAGCGTTTAGCACAAGAAGAAGTTTGGATTCGTCAAGGGATTAAAGCGCGCCGTACGCGTAATGAAGGCCGTGTGCGCGCCTTAAAAAGCGATGCGTGAAGAACGTCGACAACGTCGTGAGGTGATGGGTACTGCCAAGTTACAATTAGATAACTCAAGTCGTTCTGGCAAAATCGTGTTTGAAATGGAAGATGTGAGCTATGAGATTGAAGACAAACAGTTGCTCAAAGATTTCAGCACGACCATTTTACGTGGCGATAAAATTGCATTGGTTGGCCCAAATGGTTGCGGAAAAACCACGTTTATTAAACTTTTATTAGGTGAAATCAAGCCAACGAGTGGTCGCATTCATTGCGGTACAAAATTAGACATTGCTTATTTTGACCAATATCGTGCTGATCTTGATCCAGAAAAAAACGGTGATGGATAACGTTGCCGATGGCAAGCAGGATATTGAAGTCAATGGCATAAAACGTCATGTCTTGGGCTATTTGCAGGATTTCTTATTTCCACCGAAGCGAGCCATGACACCCGTAAAAGCGCTTTCAGGTGGTGAACGTAACCGTTTGTTATTGGCTAAATTATTACTGAAACCTAATAATCTATTGATTCTCGATGAACCAACCAATGACTTGGATGTAGAAACCTTAGAATTATTAGAGGAAATTCTCACGGATTATCAAGGCACCTTATTGATTGTCAGCCATGATCGTCAGTTTATTGATAACGTCGCAACGGAGTGTTATTTCTTTTGAAGGTGACGGCGTATTGAATAAATACGTAGGCGGTTTCTTTGATGCAAAAAGGACAACAAGCTAATTACTTTGCCATGAAAGCAGAGCAAGAGACCCCAAAAAGCCAAAAAAAGAAGCACCAAAAAGCACAGGAAAGTGCGGTTAAAAATGACGCTGTTTCTCAAAAAGCCAAAAATCCGTTAAACTTTCTTACAAAGAACAACGTGAGTTAGAACAGCTACCGCAATTGTTGGAAGAATTGGAAGAGAAAAATTACCGCACTTCAAGCTGAAATTGGTGATCCTCACTTTTTTTCCAACAAGCCCATGATGTAACAGATGCGAAGCTTAAGGAATTATCAGACACCGAAGCTGAATTTGAAACGGCTTTCCTTCGTTGGGAAGAACTTGAAGAGAAAAAAACTCAAGCTGAAGCAAAATAGAGGATAGATAAAAAGAAACCGAGCTAAATAGCTCGGTTTTTTTATTAAATATTACTGATAAAAAAATTACCAAAATAATTACAGGTACCACAAATTTAACATAGTTAAACCAAATTGTGGTGAAGAGCGAATTTGGTGTCGGTGATAGTTCTTTTTTTCGCATCGTCTTTTAATACGAAACCAACGAAAAATGGCACAGCCAAGTGCGGTTAGCATAAAGAGAATATTTCCGCTGACGAAATCGAAAGCATCGAAAATGCTTTTTACCAAAGATAGTGAAATCTTTCCAAAGGTTATCACCTAGAATTGATGGCACGTTACCTAATAAGAAAATCCCCATTAAGGTAACAAAAATCGCTTTACCACGGCGCATTCTGAGTTTTTCTTGTAATGCGGTGATGATGACTTCGTAAATCGTGATTGATGTGGTTAATGCCGCAATAAGCAATAAACCGAAGAACACGATAGCAAAGAATTTACCCGCCCATAAATGTGAGAATACAATTGGTAAACTTTGGAAAACCAAGGTTGGCCCAGCGTTAGGTTCAATGCCGAATGTGAATAATGATGGGAAGATCATAAAACCACATAACACAGCGATAATAGTATTTGTGAAGCCTGTAATAACGGCTGTGTGAATAAGGTTTTCTTCTTTATTTAAATAGCTTGATAGAGTAATTAATACACCGAAACCAAGGCTTAATGCGAAGAACACTTGCCCTAATACGAAGATGAATAATTTAGGTGTGATTTTGCTGAAATCAGGTTTTAAGTAGAAAGTCACACCTTCCATTGCGCCAGGTAAGGTGAGGTTACGAATCACCATACCAATTAGGAAGATAAAGAGTAATGGCATTAAGTATTTAACGGAACGTTCAATCCCACCAATGATACCTTTCGCTAAAATAATGTAATTCACCGCCACGAACAGGAAGGTGTAAAGCATGATTTCCCATGGGCTGTTGCTGATGTGTAAATCGTAGAAATCTTTGGCCACTTCTTTTGTAATTGGGGCGCTAATATCAAGGGTGTTATTTATCAGACTAATGATATAAGACATCACCCAACCACCAAGCACCATATAATAGGCCATGATACCAAATGCACCTAGAAGCCCCATGTAGCCGATAATTTTCCAATATTTGGAAATGTTTTTACCTTTATCTTGGATTTTGTCGCCAAAGGCATCAATGGAATTCACACGCAAACGGCGACCGATGACGTTTTTCCACTAAAATCATCGGGATACCAATCACAATCATCGCAATACAAAAGAGAAGTACGTAGGCACCACCGCCATTTTCACCCACTAAATAAGGAAAGCGCCATGTTGCCCCAAAGCCGACCGTCGCTCCCGCAACGGTGAGCACATAAGTTAGTCGGCTAGACCACGTTTGGCGAGATTGATTGTTTGTTGTCATAATATATTCCGTTTAATTGTATTCGTTTAATAATCTGTTTTTTCTTTGTATTCGCAGAGATCTTCAATGATGCAAGCACCGCAGCGAGGTTTACGGGCAATGCAGGTATAACGCCCGTGCAAAATAAGCCAGTGATGCACATCGACTTTAAATTCTTTAGGCACAACTTTGAGCAGTTTTTCTTCTACTTTTACCACATCTTTACCAGGGGCAAAATTCGTGCGGTTGCATACGCGAAAAATATGCGTATCCACTGCAATAGTCGGGTGGCCGAAAGCGGTATTTAATACCACATTCGCTGTTTTTCTGCCAACACCCGCAAGGGCTTCTAAGGCTTCACGGCTTTCAGGTACTTCGCCGTTGTGTTTCTCAACTAAATCACGACAGGTTTTAATAATATTTTCTGCTTTGCTGTTATAAAGCCCGATGGTTTTAATGTATCCTTTTAAACCCTCTAAGCCAAGATCTAAAATAGCTTGTGGTGTATTTGCCACAGGGAATAATTTTGCCGTCGCTTTATTGACACTTTTATCGGTGGCTTGGGCCGATAAGATCACGGCGATGAGTAATTCGAAAGGCGAATTATACTCTAATTCCGTGGTGGGATGCGGGTTTTGCTCCCGAAGTCGAGTGAGAATTTCAATTCGTTTAGCTTGGTTCATTTTTTCATATCAATTCGGTTTTTAATCGCCAATAGGATGCCTAATCCAATAAATGCACCTGGCGGAAGAATAAAGAGTAAAAAGCTACTATCCGTTTGGTAAATATGTAATGTAAGGAATTTCGCACCTTGGCCAAATAAATTTTCAATGCCCTCAAAAAGGGTACCTTGACCTAAGATTTCACGTAACGCACCTAATACAGTGATACTTAATGCCATGCCTAATCCCATTGAAAAACCATCCCAGGCAGCATGTGCAACGCTATTTTTAGAGGCAAAGGCTTCTGCACGACCAATCACAATACAATTGGTCACAATTAAAGGAATAAAAATCCCGAGTGCTTGATAGAGCGTATAGGTATAAGCGTTCATCAATAATTGCACCACGGTTACGGTGGTGGCAATAATCATCACATAAATTGGAATACGAATATCATGAGGAATTTGCTTACGAAAGAGCGAAACAACCGTATTGGTACAGGTTAAAACCAACATGGTTGCAAGCCCTAAACCTAAGGCATTTGTTGCCGTACTTGAAACAGCCAAGAGCGGACAAAGCCCTAATAATTGCACGAGGGTTGAGTTGTTTTTCCATACGCCCTGAATAAAGATTTCTTTCCAAACAGAAGGCGTTTGAGTTATTTCTTCTGAATTTTCAACCGCACTTTGCTCATCAAGTGCGGTCGTTTTTTTCGGTTAAATCAGTCATAATAAGTATCCTATTGCGCGTATTTTTGCCATCTCGTTGAGTAATGCTTCATTTTCAAGCATCACGAGAGCAGAGCGTTTTTACTTGATTCACAATCGCGCGTGGCGTAATGGTTGCGCCAGAGAATTGATCAAATTTACCGCCATCTTTTTTGACTGCCCAATCTTTTAGGCTTTCAGGTACGATAACCTGGTTTGTAAAACTCAAAATCCAGTCAGAAATGCGAAGTTCGATTTTATCGCCCAATCCTGGAGTTTCATGATGTTCGATGACTCGCACACCTAACACTTCACCTTTGGGTGTAATCCCCACTAATAAACGGATATTCCCTGAATAACCATCTGGTGCTGTCGTTTCATAAGCATAGGCTGTTGGCACATGATCTTTGATCGCAAAATAGACTTTTTGAATACCTTTGAGTTTATCTTGCTCGGGCGTCTCCACGCTTTCAAGCAAGTTATTATTAAAATAATCCTGAGGGATGACTTGGAGCAATAAGGCTTTTTGGTGTTCAGCCATGGCTTCATCAATTTTATCTTTTGTCAGCATATAAATGCCTGCAGAAACAGCGGTACATACAAGCGCAATAAAACCTAATAACAAACCAAAAACGGGAGGTGACTTTAAAAATACCCATTATTTACTCCCTTTTGCAAAGTGGCCAGCTACACGAGGGCGGGTATAGTGATCGATAAGCGGCACACAAATATTACTTAATAAAATCGCAAATGCCACGCCATCAGGGTAGTTTCCAAAGTAACGAATGAGGTAAACCAATAATCCAACCAAAGTACCAAATACAAGCTTACCACGGGGTGTGATTGAGGCTGTGACAGGATCGGTCGCAATAAAGAATGCGCCGAACATCATGGCGCCGCTAAAGAGTTGGCTAATCATACTTAAATGATGATGACCTGACATAGCAGTGATTGTTGCTAAAGTCACAAAGGTCACGAGCATTGAAACGGGAATTTGCCAGTGAATTTTTCTTTAAAATTAATACAATCCCACCAAGCATGAATGCTAAATTAACCTGCCACCAACCTTCAGCAAAGTCAGTCCCGTTTTGTAATAAAATCGGTAATTTTACAAAATCATGGAATACGCTTTCATCGCCTTGATGTAAGTTATAGAAGATTTTTGCACTGTCTAATGGTGTCGCTTGTGTAATTCCATCAATGGAATGAACAAGTTGACTCAAACTAAATCCATCAGTGGTTAAGCCTGTGAAAATTAAAGAAAGCGAATCCTCAAATGTTGGGGGTTCATTCAATAATGAAATAGGCGGCATCCAACTTGTCATTTGTAGAGGGAAAGAAATCAATAACACCACATAACCCACCATAGCCGGATTAAATGGGTTTTGTCCCAAACCACCATAAACATGTTTACCGAGAATAACAGCAGAAAGCGTACCAATTAAAATCACCCAATAAGGTGCATAAGGCGGAATCGCCATCGCTAAAATTAAGGCAGTAAGCACCACGCTAAAATCTGAAATATAGACAAGATTTGGCTTATTACGCAATTTGGTCACAATAAACTCAAGCACTAATGCGAAAGAAATAGCCAAGGCGGATTGCACCAAAACACCCATTCCAAAATAATAAATCTGTGTGAGCAGAGCAGGCAGCATGGCTGCAATCACCCATAACATAATACGGGCGGTTAATTTGCCTGAATGGGTATGAGGCGAACTCACCATTTTCTTAAACATAATCTTTTCCTGCGTTATTCTGTTTCTTTGGCCGCTTCAGCAGCCGCTTTTTTTGCTTTAGCTCTTGCTATGGCTGCTGCGATAGCGGCTTTTTTTCGGATCAAGTGCGGTTGGGTTTTCATCCGTTTTTCGACCGCACTTTCAGTTGCATGTGTTGTAACTGCTTCACTTTGAGCGGCAGCTTTCTTGGCTTTTGCTCTCGCGATGGCTGCAGCTACCGCGGCTTTTTTCGGGTCAAGTGCGGTTGGATTTTCATCCGTTTTTTCGACCGCACTTTCAGTTTCATTTGTTGTAACTGCTTCACTTTGAGCGGCAGCTTTCTTTGGCTTTAGCTCTAGCAATGGCTGCAGCTACTGCGGCTTTTTCGGATCAAGTACGGTTGGATTTTCATCTGTTTTTCGACCGCGCTTTCAGTTGCATTTGTCGCAACTGTTTCACCTTGAGCAGCAGCTTTCTTGGCTTTAGCTCTAGCAATGGCTGCAGCTACCGCCGCTTTTTTTCGGATCAAGTGCGGTTGGATTTTCATCCGTTTTTTTCTACTGCGCTTTCAGTTGCATGTGTTGTAACAGTTTCACTATTAGCGGCGGCTTTTTGCTTTTTGCTCTTGCTAGAGCTGCAGCAACAGCTGCTTTCTTCGCATCTTTTTCATCGGTTTGTGACGTTGTTGCATTTGTCACAGTATTTGTATCTGTCTGCGCTTGTTGTTTAGCAAGACGGCGGGCTTTTACGTTGCTCCATGAGCTCATGGTTATCTGGTAAGATTTCGCCTTTCTCAGATACGATAGTTTTCGTTTCTTTGCTTATTGATGAGTTTGTTTGTTTTGCTTTCAAGCGTTCTAACGCAGCTTTTAACTGGGTCTTCACCTTTTTGTTTTGCAAGTCTTCACGGCGAGCTTCTGCAGCACGTTGTGAACGTGCTTTACGCTCTTGTTCTTCACGCTCCATACGAGCTTGTTTGGCTTCAAAACGGATTTTAGCCTCTTCAGCTTTTTTCGCTTTTTCTTTAATTTCCCAAATTTTGGCTTTTTCCTGACGGAAATATTGAATAAGCGGAATATGGCTTGGGCAAACATAGGCACACACGCCACATTCAATACAATCTTTTAAGCTGTATTCTTCAGATTTTTGATGATCTTCACTGCGAGCATACCAATAAAGTTGCTGTGGCATTAAGTTAACAGGGCAAGCGTCAGAACAAGCAGAGCAGCGAATACAAGATTGCTCCGGTTCGGGTTCACCATATTCAAAATGATCAGGTGCTAATAGACAGTTAATTAATTTAGTGACGGGCGCATTGAGATCAGAAAGTTGCAATCCCATCATTGGTCCGCCTGCAAAAACAGGGAAGCGTTCATCATATTGATAGCCAACTTGCGCCAATAAGTGATCAACTGGTGTACCTAAGCGAACCCAGTAATTGCCTTTCTCGAAAATTTTATCACCCGTAAGCGTGACGACACGCTCAATTAAAGGCTCATCATTAATGACCGCTCTTTTTATCGCAAAAGCCGTGCCGACATTATGCATTAATACGCCAATATCGTAAGAACGTCCGCCACTTGGCACTTCCATGCCGGTAAGCAACTAAATCAGCTGTTTGGCTGCACCGGATGGATATTTAGTCGGAATAACGCGCAATTCAATGTCATTTGCACCATGTAGTGATTGTTGAATAGCCTGAATCGCTTCAGGTTTATTGTCTTCAACTGCAATCACCACTTTTTCAGGGCGTAAGATATAACGTAAGATGCGAATCCCTTCGATCATTTCATCCGTGTAATCACGCATTAAGCGATCATCACAGGTAATATAGGGTTCACATTCTGCGCCGTTAATAATTAAGAGTTTAACTTTCTTTTCAGCCGATTGGATTTTGGCGGCAGTCGGGAATACTGCACCACCTAAGCCGGCAACGCCTGCTTGATAAATGCGATCAATAAGTTGTTCGACAGGTTGTGTGAAAAATTCTTCAAGTGGAAATTGCTCACGCCATTTATCCAAACCATCCGCTTGAATATGAATCATGTCCTCGGTTAAACCAGAAGGATGAGGTGCAACATGTTTTCCAATAAATTTTACAATACCAGAAGTTGGGGCATGAACAGGCAAGATTCTTAAGTCATCACCTTGTGTCAAAGGTTGGCCTTTTAGGACATAATCGCCTTCTTTAACTAATACATTTCCTGCAGTGCCAGCATGTTGTTTAATCGGCACATAAAAATCATGAGCAAGTTCTGATTGCTGAATTGGGGATTGGTTTGATTGAGATTTCATTTCAGGTGGATGAATACCGCCTTTAAAAATCCCAAATCTTGCCGGATTTAAATCTCGTTAATACATCAGCCATGTGATTCCGACTCCCCAACCACTAATTTTTTTCTCGATTTCTGTGGTATTTACAACCGGAATGACTAATTTAGGATCAAACTTCCAGTTCCAATTATCAATATCTTTTTTTCACTTTTTAATCATGGAAATACAATCTGTCGGACAAAGGTGCGACGCAAAGTTCACAGCCTGTACAGAGATCGGCAATAATGGTGTGCATAGCCTTATTCGTGCCAATAATCGCATCAACAGGGCAGGCTTGAATACATTTAGTACAGCCAATACACATATTCTCATCAATAAAGGCAACCATTTCTTCTGGTTCAGCGACATCATCCATTGCGGGTACATCAACACCCATGATTTCGGCAATTTTTACTACCGTTGGGCGACCACCAGGCACACATTTTGTGATAACGTCACCATTGGCAATCGCTTCGGCATAAGGCTTGCAACCAGGATAGCCGCATTGCCCACATTGGCTTTGCGGTAAGATGGCATCAATTTTTTCAACGATAGGATCAGCTTCGACTTTTAATTTAATCGAAGCAACGCCTAAAATCGCACCAAAAATTAAAGCGAGAATGGTTACTGAAATTAAGATAAACATTATTTTTTTAGTGTTATTCCAAAATAAGCTGAGAAAAAATCACTGTTACAGTAATAAACATTAAGAGATAAATCATTTTACTAACCCGGCGAAGCCCATAAAGGCGAGAGACATCAAACCGGCCGTAATTAACGCAATAGACGAGCCACGAAACGTAATGGGTACATCTGCAGCAACTAAACGTTCACGTAAGGCCGCAAATAAAACTAAAACTAACCCGAAACCTAAAGACGCACCAAAACCATAAATGACAGATTCTGTTAAATTGTGTGCCAAATTCACGTTTAATAATGCCACACCAAGTACGGCACAGTTTGTGGTAATCAGCGGTAAGAAAAACCCTAATAAGCGATAAAGAGATGGGCTTGTTTTATTGATCACCATTTCGGTAAATTGAACCACAACGGCAATCACTAAAATGAAGACTAACGTGCGCAAGAATGTGGCGTTTAGCGGCATTAAAATATAATTATCGATTAAATAAGAACACAGTGATGCTACAGTTAATACAAATGTCGTAGCAAGCCCCATACCAATCGCCGTTTCAATCTTTTTGGATACGCCCATAAATGGACAAAGTCCTAAGAATTTGACCAAAACAAAGTTATTGATTAATGCGGTGCTGATAATGAGTAGAATGTAATGTGTCATTGCGTCTAAATTTATTTTACATAAGTGGCGTATTATCTCTATTTATCGCACTGAGAACAATAAAAAATTTGGGTTAGTGCGGTCAGTTTTTCCTTTGTTTTTTATTTGGTAATGGATTCTTTCTGACTATGTTGGAAATAGCGATACAGCTGAGGCAACAATTGAGAAATCAAGTTAAGTTGCTGATATGGTAACGCAAAAGCCATATCTGCTTTAGTTTTGATTTTCATCCAACTGAATTTCTTTTAGGCTTTGCTCGATATTACCTTGTAGTTTGGCAAAGATTTCAGGACGAAGCTTTTCAATATTTTCCAGCGTATATAAAACCTTTTTCGCGACAGGATAAAAGTCTGCTAAAAATTCTGTAGTTTGCTGTAACTGCGTCATTTTATAGCGATATGCCCCTAAAGCAGAAATATAACTCAACAGAGAATAATTCATTTCTAACAAGTCAAAAACCTTCCTGCAAATAGGCTTGATATTTCTTCGGTTCATTATTCATATTGGAAACCGTTGTGCTCAGTGCTGCCGCATATTGATGAGCATTACGGCGTGCAATACGGTATTTCAAATCATCGCTTTTACCAAATTGTAGTTGGCTGATGATGTGCAATAAATATTGTGCATCACTTTGAATCGCTTGGCGGCTCACTTTATCGAGTTGCAGATATTTCCAATCCGGCCATAAATAAGAAACCGCAAACCATGCAATGGCTGAACCTAATACGGTATCGATGAGGCGAGGAAAAGAGCGCCGCCTGAGTATCAAATCCCATCACATCAAAGCTGATCAACACTTGCAGCGTAATAAAGAACGTGGAGAAACTGTAATTATTACTTCGGAAGAAGAAAAAAACAGCGTACTGGTCACCACCATTAAGCCAAGTTTCATCTCTAATGTAGGGTTGAGGTAAGGCAATAAAGAGCCAATAACCACCCCTAAAATCGTACCTACAATACGCTGACGTAACCGCACTTTTGTTGCCGAATAGTTTGGTTGACACACAAATACTGCTGTAAGCAAAATCCAGTACCCTAAATTAAATTGGAAAAATTCAACAATGGAGCAACATAAAAATACCACGATAGACAAACGTATAGCATGACGGAAAAGTGGTGATTCGAAGGTAAAATTACTTCCAATAACTGAAAGAATATTTTTTAGGCCTGTAATTTGCTCAGTATGGATTTGTGCCGTTTGATCATTTTCACTGGTTTCTTGCTCAAGCTGACGTAGCTGCCAGTTAATACTTTTCAGATTATCAATAAGCGTTTGAAGGGCGAGTAAAACATTGTTTTGTTCAGCGTGTTCTTTGCTATAAAGTTCAAGAGATTGAATTGTGCCCATTAATGCTTTTTCTACGCGAATATTATAGTGATAAGGCGTATTTTTGACGTAGACAAGCAGTAATATCATGACAAGCTTGAGCTTGTAATTCGAGCAAGCGTTGAATACGGAAAATTAAATCTATATTTTTGAGTTGCTCTGCAATTTGTCGATAATCAAAATATGTGGAATTCGCACGTTCATGAATGTCTTGCGCCGCAAAATAATAGCGAATCATACGTTGTGTGCGAGCATGTCGATGTTGTCCACGAATGCGATAGAAAAAAGTGCTGTTCTTGCTTGGTTAAAGGCATCCACCACGTTGGTGTTTTTCATCGCAAAAATTAAGATGTTTTTTTCTCGATTTCATCAATTTCATCAGGATCAAAAAAATTCTGATTTGGCATCTAACACTACCTAAGGCGCAAAAAGCTTTCGCGACACTTTCTTGGACAGGACGGTTTGGGGAAAAAGAGATAGACGATGATGGTCACAATACTGTAGAGCAAAGTGCCTAATAAAATCATCACAGGATTGATAAACCAGCTTGCAGAATTATCCGGTGCATAAGTGAGGGTAGTATAAATGGCTACCACCAGTGTACCAAAAGCAATAGTGCGATAACGTTCACCTACAGCGCCAACCATCGTAAATAAAAAGGTGATGATGGTCATCAACAATACATATTGGATAGGTTGACCAATATTAAGCTGAACGATGAAGGTTGAAATAGAAAAAGGCAATTAATGTGTAAAAGATATTTTTTAATCGTCCAGTGAGGCGATTATCTAAATCCACCAAACCGCCTGCAATAATCCCTAAAATTAACGGCATGGATTGCGTGGAAATATCAAAAAACCAGACACCGAACGCTGCGATATTCACTGCAATAAAAATAGGTATTGAAGCGATTATTTTTGCATTAAGCCATTGGTTCATGTTGAATCCTTGCTTATTGTGTGACTAAAAATTGATGATAAAAAGTGAGCGGGAAGGCTCACTTTTTATCAAAGAGCGGTTAAAAAAACGATTATTTTTGTTTTTCGCCCAGTTTAAGAAACGAGTTTGAGTTTCTTTATCGGCTTGTTGGAACCAGTATTGTAATTGTTGTTCAGCAACGTTTTCACCTTGTACAACAACTTTGCCTTTCGCAGCTTTTCCTGACGCTGCAGGCATCATTCCAACTGCAGGAGCAGCTAAAGCAGAAACTGCTGCTGGCGCATTTGATGCATTATATTCAGCTAAATCGTTAACAATATTAGCTGCTGGGAAATAAACCTTCTGTTTTTAAAGTATCGATTTTAGCATCAATCAAATTACCTGATTTTGTTTTTAACAGTAATTTGTGGTTGAGCATTGAATTTCTCACCATCTTCTTTTGAGCGAATTTTTCTGCAGATACCACAACATCATCAGCAGGACTTTGGAAAGTCACAATAATTGGGTTAGATTCAAAAAGCGCTTGGCTAGAGCCAGAGCTCATGATTTCGCCTAAAACGAACAACAACTTGTTGTGGTTTTGGTTTGCTTCAGCGTTGAATGATCTTTTAGAATGGATTTGCTAGCTTTTTGGCCGTTGATAGCAAGAAATTCAAGGTTTGATGAAGTGGTTACCATGCCAGCTAAGCTACTCGTACTGACAGCAAGCGCAACAACACCTAAAGCAAACTTACATAATTTCATAATTACTCCTTTTATTTTTTGAATGAAATTAGATGGTTGTAATGCTATGCTAAATTTTAAAAAATGGGAATAGGAAAGTGCGGTTAATTTTTAAAAAGTTTTTGTAATAAAGGAGCAAATCATGGCAAAACGATTTGTTGTATATGGTCGAGTACAAGGGGTAGGATTTCGTTATTTTACTTGGAAAGAAGCTGAGAGAATTGGTATTAAAGGCACCGTCAGAAATTGTGTCGATGGAAGCGTGGAAATTGTTGCCGAAGGTAATGACGAACAACTACAGGATTTTTATAATTGGTTAAAAGTCGGCCCAAGAACTGCAAGTGTTGAACGAGTTTTAGAGGATAATATTGAAAAATAAACGCTATCCTGACTTTTCTATTATTCACCGTTAAAACTGACCGCACTTTTACAGCGTTAATTGATGCTCGTAGAATACGCCGCTTATTTATAAATAGGAAAAATTATGCGTAATCAAACAAAACTTCATCTTCAACAATTACAGCTTGCTATGCAAAAGCTTGATTTATGGCAAGCGGTTCCGCCTTCACAAGACGCTTTTTTAAGTGAAGAGCCTTTTGCGATTGATACCATGTCACCAGAAGAATGGTTGCAATGGATTTTTTTATCCCAAGAATGTTCGCATTACTTGAAAGCGGGGCAGATTTACCTTTCACAAATTGCGGTGTCGCCTTATTTAGAGTGAAGCTATTTAAAGAAGCAGAAGAAGATTTTTAGTGGAATTATTAACACCGTTACGTGAATTAGAAGCCTTATTACAAAAATCAATAAATGTTAGAAATTTTTATATCAAGATGAATATCTTGTAGCTGTCAATAAACCAGCAGGCATGTTGGTGCATCGTAGTTGGCTTGATACTCATGAAACGCAATTTGTGATGCAAACATTGCGCGATCAAATCGGGCAGCATGTTTTTCCTATTCATCGATTAGATCGTCCCACATCAGGTGTATTGCTATTTGCCTTAAATAGTGAAATAGCAAATTTAATGTGTCAGCAATTTGAACAGAAAACGGTGCAAAAATCTTATTTAGCGATTGTGCGAGGTTATTTGCAAGGCGAAGGACGGATTGATTATCCCCTTAAAATCCAATTAGATAAGATCGCCGATAAATTTGCACAAGAAGATAAAGCGCCTCAAGAGGCGGTGACGGATTATGAAGGCTTAAAAATTGTGGAAATACCTTATGCGGTTGGGCGTTATCAAACCACGCGATATTCATTAGTGAAGCTAGTTCCCCAAACAGGTAGGAAACATCAGTTACGACGTCACATGAAACATATTTTTCATCCTATTTTAGGTGATACACAATATGGTGATTTACATCAAAAATCGTGCTTTTAACAGAATATTCTGGCTGTCAGCGTTTATTTTTACACGCAGATACACTTATTTTTGAGCATCCTATTCATTTAATCAAAATAGAAATTAAGGCTGGTTTAGATGAACAATGGAAGCACGTGATGGAATTATTTAATTGGTCAATTTAACGAGAAGAAATAATGTTAGATATTAATTTTAACCCATGAACAACAACAAAAAGCAGTAGAACAAATTCAGGAATTAATGGCACAAGGAATTAGCAGCGGTGAGGCAATTCAAATTGTGGCAAAAGCATTACGTGAAATTCATCAAAAAGATGAGAAAGAGACTTCTGATAATAAATAAGTAAAAATTTTGTGATCAATGTATCATTTTTAAAGTTTCGTTGTTGCATAAAAAAATAAAATGTTTGAATATATTTCCAATTGAGGTGATAAGGCATGAGTCTTATTGTTTTTAAGTATTATGGGCGAAGCCTATAGAGGTCTACTATGGAAATTGGTGTAGTAAAATGGTTTTAACAACGCAAAAGGATTTGGGTTTATTTCTGCAGAAGGCGTGGATACAGACATTTTTGCACATTATTCAGCGATTGAAATGGATGGTTACCGTTCATTAAAAGCAGGTCAACGCGTGCAATTTGAAGTGATTCACGGCGACAAAGGATCTCACGCCACAAAAATTATTCCGATTGCGGAATAGGCGAAACGCTAAAACGTTTCAAAAATCTTCTATTTAGTATAATCAAAAGCCAAGGTTTCGACCTTGGCTTTTCATCTTATTTATTCAGCAAATTTTTAAACCGGCTTTCATTGCTGTCATTTGGCTTTCATATAATGCTTTGCTTTCACGTTCATCAATCATATAAGTGATGGTTTCAGAAAGTGTCATTTTCATTTTTCGTGAATATTTAGACAAACGAAGCCAAACACCACATTCTAAATCAATAGATTTTTCTTCGTTGATTGTTTTTCTGCATTAAAAAACGTTTCCGTCTTGCTCGGAATAGCCTGATTGCTTTTAATAGGTAAATCAAGAGAAAGGTGATTTTTTTAATCCATTCCTCGATTTTTCAGGATAATTTCTGACATTCTATTAATTCTTGAACTTTGCTTTCTTCTAAGCTTTTTCTTCGTAACGGTAATTTTTCCCTTCGCGATAAGTCTGCGAATGAGATAAATCCATTTCCAGTCGGTTTTCTTGGTTTTCTAATTTCTGATATTTCATCGTTTTATTATACTTTTTAGTGACGTGGTAACCTCATAAATATACGCGCTTTAAAACAAAATTTTCCAGTAGATTTTTATAACGGATTTTTCACCAGTGTGAAGTGTGCGATAATACCGCCAATTTAATTAAAGCGAGATATGTCGTGACTTTAACATCTTCGGAACAAGCCTTAAATTGGCAAGCCTTACAACCAGAATTATCGATTACTGAACTTTCAGCTGAAAAAGGCTGATTTTTGGTCATTACAAAACATGCCACAAAAGCGATTTCTTTATTTTTAAAAACAGCCGCGTCGCTCTCATTGGTTTTAAAAAGCCGATGATCAAGCAGAATATGCTGATTTATTAGCAGAACTTATTCGCCAAGAACAGCCAAAAAGAGCGGTCAGTTTTGGGGTGAATTATGTCGTTGAGCAGGGAGATTCTTTTTCTTTCCCTCGTATTTATACTCGAGCCGGCTCAATCTCCTGCTGATAATTTTGCCGCACAAGGTGATGTGTTAAAAGGCATTGCATGCTGATCGACCTACCTCTTTTTGGTAGTGTGCGTGTTCACCCAAGTTCGCAAGATATTTTTGCTTACACCAGGTTTAGTGCATCGCTAATCGGGGGCGTTTTGATTTTAAGCGCAGCAACGATGCTAAGCTCGTTTGATTTATGGCAACGCTTAAAAACATATTTTACAAAATGCAAACTTTTGATTGGTATTCAGCCCATCCATTTAAAACCTTGCCTTGTGATATTCCAAGTTATCCACTCTAATTTAAAAGTGGTGATTTTAGGCAATCGTACTGAAATTGCGGGGACCTTAGGGTGAGTTAGAAGAAGATCTCTTTATAGCTTGGCTGATTACGCAGAAATTGAAAGCTATTATTCTGTTGCACAACCTAAAGCACAAGAAAATTGGGCTACTATGCTGTTGGCATTAGCCTCAAAAATATGAACTTGATTTAGATTTAACTGCATTGAATAAACTCTATCAGTTACTGGTACGTGAGAGTGAAGATCGCTTTTTAATTAACATTTCACCGTTAAAAACAACGGAAATGTTACTCAATGCCGCGACGTTGTCACAAAAACAAACCTTAAGTGCGGTTGATTTTGAGCAAGCTTTTAAACATAAGAACGAACAGCATGGTTTTTTACGTGAACGTACTTATGCAGATATTCTCAACGAGCAAATTTATGTGGAAACCAACGGGGAAATTGTTGGGCAGATTAATGGCTTGTCTGTGATTGAATATCCTGGTACCCTCGTTTGTTTTGGTGAACCTTCTCGTATCAGTTGTTTAGTGCAGTTTGGTGATGGTGAAGTCGTGGATGTGGAGCGTAAAAACGAATTAGCGGGCAACCTTCACGGAAAAGGCATGATGATTTCTGAAGCGTGCTTGGCGAGTATCTTAGAGTTGCCATCACAGTTACCATTTTCTGCTTCTTTAGTATTTGAACAGTCCTATGGAGAAATTGATGGTGACAGTGCGTCTCTCGCTATTTTTCTGTATTGGTCAGCGCGTTATCCGACTTGCCATTGCCACAAAATATTGCCATTACGGGTACCATTGACCAATTTGGTCTGGTGCATGCGGTAGGTGGAGTCAATGATAAAATTGAAGGCTTTTTCACCATTTGCCAACGTCGTGGTTTAACGGGTAAACAAGGGGTGATTATTCCTGCAACAACAATTCAGCAATTAAGCTTATCTGATGAAGTGGTTGAGGCGGTAAAAATGAGCAGTTCTTTTATCTATCAAGTCGAAGATATTTATCAAACAGCTAAAATCCTATTTGACCGCGATTTATTGGAAGAGAAAGAAGAATATGCGAAGGGCAAAGAGCCTATTGCGCGTTTAATTCAGAAATCGAATTGCTTTCCGTTCGGAAAACGCCGAAAAAGCTGGTTAGATTTCTTTAAATTCATTTCTTAAAAAGCGAACCTTGTGTTCGCTTTTCTTTATCTTAATTTCACTGACTGATCCGACAAGTTGAGCTAACAAGTGTTCGCCGTTTACATTTCTTATAAATCCTCATAGAATCCTTACTTATTGGTCTTAACCAAGCAAAACTACATATACAAGGAAATAAAAATGGAAAACACCTGTACACCAAACATTAAAAGCAGCTATACCTATGAAGATTTGTTAGCTTCTGGTCGTGGTGAATTATTTGGTAAAGAAGGCTCGCAACTTCCAGCACCAAACTATGTTGATGATGGATCGTATTGTAAAAATGACCGAAGACGGCGGTGTTGTCGGTAAAGGGTATATTGAAGCAGAATTAGATATTCATCCAGATTTACCGTTTTTCGGCTGTCACTTTATTGGTGACCCAGTTATGCCAGGCTGCATAGGGCTTAGATGCGATGTGGCACTAGTGGGTTTTTCCTTGGCTGGGTAGGCGGTAAAGGTAAAAGGCCGTGCATTAGGTGTAGGTGAAGTGAAAATTTTACCGGACAAATCTTACCAACCGCTGAAAAAGTGGTTTATCGCATCAATATGAAACGCGTAATTAACCGCAAGTTAGTGATGGAATGGCTGATGGTGAGTGGAAGTCGATGGTCGTGTATCTACACCGCAAACCGACGGGTAAAAGTTGGCTTATCTCCAAGATACATCAAGTTTCTCTAATTTAACAACGACAACATCATAAAAGATAGCCCGATTTACCGCTTTTTCTGCCCTGTTCTATTCTTCGTCAATAATATCGACAAACTCAGCATCTCAGTAGAAATTTAGCCAAATCTGCTAATTCGACGCTTAATCCACGTTTACCACCTGAAACAAAAATCGTATCAAACTCAAGGCGGTCGAATTTATTACTGTTTTACCTGTGACTCAATGGACCAATGCCACCGACCGAATATCCCGTGCTGGTGCCGCATCTTTATCAGCCATTTTCGACTCACACCAATTGATTTGCCGCTTTTAAACTCAACATATTTGCCGTGGAAAGTACAAAACACGCTAATCTGATCACCATTTTCAGCAACTAAAAGTGGTTTTTAAAGGATTGGTGTGATCGCTTCAAGTTTTTCCGCGGCTTCATCGCCAAAATGGGTATGCTGCTCAGGGGTCATGATCATAAGTATGGAGAGTAAAAGGAATTTTATTTTTCTTGAGTAAACTCAATTGCTGGTGTCATCTGGATTTCTGGTGTATTTATGCGTCTTTTTCTGTAGAATGAATCGGTTCAGAACATTTTACAGCGGAGAGTATGACGCAAAGCTTTCCAAATATTGCTATTGCAGCAGAATTTGATTCTATGTGAAAAATCTGCCGAAGCTACTTTGAACAAAGTGACCCAGATATAGGCAAGGTTTCTATCGTAGAAATTTATCCTCTGAAGAAGAGCAAGGGTGCGTTTTCGCAACAAAGCCGTTGCTCAATTAGCCACTGATGAGATTGAGTGGATTGCTGTTAATATCTTTCTTCGCAGGCCAAATTGACCAAGCTCCTATCAGTTCGCCGCAGAAAGTGGCTGTGTGGTGATTGGATTTAAAGGGATTTGCTCTGCATTATCTGATGTCCCTGTTGTTGTCCCAACAATCAATGAAGAAAATCTGACTGAATTAAGACAACGTAACATTGTGAGTCTGCCCGATCCGCAAGTGAGTCAATTAGCTTTATCTCTACTACCAATCGTTCAACAAACAAATTTAACTCAAGTCTTTGCAACGTCACTTTTACCGGCTTCTTATACGGATGGTGAAACTGTGAATAAAACTTGCTGGACAAACCGCTCGTTTACTGAATGGTAGTGCTATTGAAGAAGGTGAAACCTGTTTGCCTTTGTGATGTATTTCCAAAACAAGCGGCTAATTTAACCACTAATTACATCTTCCGCAGTTAGACAACGTCATTTTCCATCAAATCAAGTGCCCGTCTTCTACGGAATGGCACAAAAAGTGACCGCACTTTCAGATTATGAATTTGATTACCAGCCACAACAAAGCGAATTGATTGAATTACACGATAGCCTTATTACGCCCGTGATTAACGGTGAAAATGAAAATGGTGAAGACAGCGTAAAATTGCATATCAGCCAACAAAGTGCGGTTGAAAATGGTATCGAATTTTGGACGGTAGCTGATGAGCAACGTTTCAATATTGCCTTGTTAGGGTGTGAAATTACTTGAGTCGATTTATCACCGAGGTTATTAATTTGGGTTAAGGGGAAGACAATCGCAACAATCTTTACTTGAACGCCTCCATTAAAGAAAAGGGCAGCACGACCAAAACCGAAATTATTGCTGGTATCACCACCTTCTTTACCATGGTGTACATCGTCGTCGAACCCATCCGTATTAGGTGATGCGGGAATGATAAGCAAGTTGTTTTTGTGACCACTTGTTTAATTGCTGCACTTGGCACCATTGCGATGGGATTATTCAGTAATTTACCCATCGCCCTTGCACACGCCATGGGGTTAAATGCGTTTTTCGCCTATGTAGTCGTTGGCAAGCTTGGTTATTCTTGGGAAGTGGGCATGGGTACATTTTCTGGGGCCTCGATTGGTTTATTTGTTCTCACCTTATTCCAAATCCGTTATTGGTTAATCGGCTTCTATTCCGCTTTCATTGCGCGAATGCATTGGTATCGGCTTTTTATTGCGTTAATTGGTTTTATATGGGATTGGTTGTCGCGAATCCTGCAAACCTTAGTGGCATTAGCAATTTACATGATCCTAAAATTCTGCTTTTCGCGTATTAGGTTTCTTTATTATCGTAGTTTTAGCTGCACGTAATATTTTCTCTGGTGTTTTAATTTCTATTGCAGTAGTCACCGCTTTAGCCCCTTTTATTGATGATCGGCGACTTTCCACTGCATAGTTTCGATGCCACTCAAGTTTAGGGTGCGGTTGTGGGGAAAGTGGATATTGCTGGTGCTTTTAGATACGGCTTGCTGTCGGCATTATTTTCTTTCCTTTAGTCAACTCTATTTGACTCATCAGGCACGTTATTAGGCGGACTGATAAAGCAGGTTTCTAGTGATGAAAAAGGTCGTTTCCGAAAAATGAAACAAGCCTTTATGTAGATAGCGTGAGTGCTGTGGTTGGTTCTTATCGGAACCTCAGCTATCAGTACTTATATCGAAAGTGGCGCTGGGGGTTTCTGTCGGCGGTAGAACAGGTTTAACGGCGGTGACAGCTCGGTGTTTTATTCTTACTTTCACCATTTTCTTCTCGCCACTAGCTAGTGTGCGTACCAGCTATGCAACCGCAGGGGCATTAGTTCATGTAGGATTTTAATGGCATCCAACCTTATCCGTGTACACTGGGATGATTTAACACGAAGCCACCCTGCTTTTATCACTGCAGCGATGATGCCATTTACTTATTCAATTACTGAAGGCATCGCATTTGGCTTTATTAGTTAGCCATGCATGAAGGCCTGTACAGGTAGAATACGTGAGGTCAATGCCCTGTGTGGGTGGTGTCTTTATTATTTTGTAGCCAAGTTCGTCGGTTGGTTGGCTGATTTTTACAAAAGGCGTAATTTATTACGCCTTCACTTTTTATAGCATTGCAACAAGGAGTGCATCATGCAAAATATTCTTTTTATCGTCAATGATTCCACATATAGTGAGCAGAAAAACGTTCAACGCTGTTCGTTTCGCCATCATCATGAAAGAAGAGCACAGCAAGGATGTGAATATTAAATTATTCTGCTTTTCGGATGCGATTTTATGCGGTATCGCAGGACAAAACCAAAATGAAGGGTTCAATATCCAACAACTTATCGATATTTTAGTCACAAGGCGCTGAAATTAAATTATGCACCGCTCTGTAAAAGCACGTGGTTTATTAGATGCTAAATTAATTGACGGTGTGACCCTGGTACCTTAGATGATGTATCCGAGTGGACATTATGGGCGGATAAAGTTTTTAACGTTCTAAAATAATAAGATAAAGAATAAAAGTGTGGTGAAAATTCACCGCATTTTTGATGGAAAATCCTCAGCTAAATCCCTCAATAGCAATTTCTAATGTTTACAGAAAAATAAAAATGAGCCAAAAATCAACCGCACTTAATGCCATTTCGTTGCCCTTAAATCAAGTCAATGTAATTGAAGCTCTGCAGGTACAGGGAAAACCTATACCATCGGCTCTATCTATCTTCGTTTACTTTTTACAGGCTGGTGAGAATTGCTTTTTCTTGTCCGTTGAATGTGGAAGAGATTTTGGCCGTAACCTTTACTGAAATGGCGATCGAAGACGTAAAACGCAAAATTCGGGAACGTTTAACGGCGGCAATTTCGGTTTTTCTGAGTATTATGAAAAGCAAGACAAGCGATTTTTACTGGAGAACATCAATTTTTAGCGGAATTATTGCCTTATTTAGAGGATATTCCGACCGCACTTCGTCGCTTAAAGTTAGCCGAACAAAAATTTAGATTTAGCCTCATTTATACCATCTCATGGTTTTTGTCGCCGAATGCTGATGCAACATGCTTTCAATTCAGGCGTGCATTTCAATTTAAAACTTCTCAAAAGATCAGTCTGATTTACTCAAACAATTTGCAAATGAATTTTATGCGGGAGCATTTTTATGATTTGCCTTTCCATTTGGCTGCATTTATCTCAAAAGAATTAAAGTCGCCAGAAGATGGCTGAATGATTTAGGCTCAAATATTGGGAATGATTTTTCTATAAAACTGGATAAACCAGGACTATTAGAAATGTCATTAAAAGAATTTTTGCAAAAAGATATCACTAAAAATGCGAAAGTTATTGAAAAGATTAAAGATATTTGGTTAGAAAGTGCGGCTAAAATCCGAGACCTTTTTGAGAAGAAGTCGTAAAAAGATGAATCTTGCTTTTAAATGGTAGATCATATTCAAGTAAAACGATTTTTATCTTTTGTCGATGAAGTCACCCTCATGGGCATAGAGCAGATATCACCTTAAATGAAACATTAGTAAAAATTCTACACAATCGGCTTTAGATAACGCCGTCAAAGCAGATTTTAAGGAAAAAGGGTGAGGAATAACGCATCCAGCCTTTGAAGAGATTGAAGCTTTTAATTGAAGAAATCAACCAAGTAATTTATTTAAAAAAATCATTCTCTATCACTATCGTCAAGGTATTCAAAAGAAACTTCTGAATACAAAGCGAATCATCCTGAAAATCCTTTTGATGATTTATTACGCTATTGAAAGAAGCACTATATGGTGAGGGCGGTGAACAGTTAGCGGAATTAATTCGTTTTCAATATCCTTTTGCCATGATTGACGAGTTCCAAGATACGGATGCGTTACAGTATCAAATTTTCTCGAAAATTTATCACAATAAAACCGCGTCTGGTAATGTTGGCTTTATGATGATCGGGGACCCAAAACAGGCGATTTATCGTTCTCGTGGTGCTGATATTTTTCACTCTATTTAAAAGCAGCAGACGAAGCGAGTGTGCGTTTTAATTTTAGGCACAACTACCGTTCATCCCAACCTTTAGTGGAAGGGGTAAATCGATTATTTGATTTTAAAAATGAGCCTTTTTATTTATAAAAACATCGAATTTTTAAACGTCGGTGCAGCTAAGAAAAATCTTGTTTTTCAGTTGAATAATCAACCTGAACCAGCCTTCCGTTTTTACAGCATTAACGATAAAGACAACTCCACCCAGCAAGATTATGCGAAAGCTTGCGCAACATCGATTCAGCAATGGTTAAAAAGTGCGGCTGAAAATCCGGTTGTTTTTCCGAATGAAAGCAAAGCAGAAAATCAAACATTGCGAGCAGAAAATATTGCTGTTTTGCGTGGTTATACCGAAGCGGATCTCGTGAAGAAAGAATTGCAAGCACTCGGTATCGCTTCGGTTTACCTTTCGGATAGAGGAAATGTCTTTGAGAGTAATACAGCAAAAAGAACTGGCCTTGATTTTTGCAAGCCTGTTTCGTCGGAGCGTGATGGAACGCCCAATTTTGAATGCCATTGCGACCGCACTTTTCGGCTTAAATGCAGCTGAAATTCACCAACTTCACCAGGATGAAATTCAGTGGCAACGGTGGGCAGAAAAATTTGCAGAGTATCAACAAATTTGGCAACGCCAAGGCGTCTTGCCGATGTTGCACCATTTACTTTTAGCTGAAAAATATCACAGAAAAACTCTTTATCTCGGCCTGATGGCGAGGCGAAAACTGACAGATTTATTACATTTAGCTGAAATTTTACAGCAAGCAGCTGCGTTAAATGAAAGTGAAGCGGCATTATTGCGTTGGTTTGAAAAAGCAAATTCAAGATGATGGTCGTCAAGAAGCACAAATTCGTTTAGAAAGCGAACGTCAGTTAGTGAAGATTGTGACTATCCATAAAATCCAAAGGGTTGGAATATGATTTGGTTTGGTTGCCATTTTTAGGAAATGCGGCGGAAAGATCCAACTAAAAAGAAACTATTTAATTTATATTACGACAAGAAACAAAACAAAACTTTTGCTGGGACATGCAAAGATCAACACTTGGATGATTTAACAGAAGAAGTTTTTGCGGAAGAATTGTGTTTGCTTTATGTGGCATTAACCTCGAGCAAAATACCAAATGGCCTTTGTGTTACCGGAAAGCCTTTGATAAAATGAATGCTTTTATTGTATGTTTTAACGCAAGGTGAAATTGGTCGAAAAACTCGATTTGCCAAATAATTGGGATACTCAACCGTTATTGGAAAAATTTAAGCAGCTTTTACCAAATGATGTAGCGATTGAATTAACCGATGTGTTACAAGCCAGTGAACCACTTACTTTAAATGTTTCTCAAGAAAATTTAAGTGCAGAAATTTTCCAAGGTGAAATTGAACAAGATTGGCGAGTGACGAGCTTTAGTGGCATAGAACAAACTCATCAACGTAAAACTTATTTGAATGAAAGTGCGGTGAAAAATCGCTCATTTTTGATGATGCGAAGATTATGATGCGTCGATTTCAATAGAAAATATCACTGAAAATCTGACCGCACTTGCTCATGATAATGATGAAATGGTTTTAGATTTCCCTCGGGGAACACAAATCGGTACTTTGTTACATCGTTATTTTGAAAAGGTGCCTTTTGCTCAACTGGCAGAGAAAGAAAACATTGAAAAATTATGTCAGGATTTGAATCTTGCTGAAGAGCAATTTACAGCAGTTCAACAGTGGTTTGCACAAATACTCAGTACACCAATTTTGCCAAATAATGATCTTACCCTTGCTCAGATTAACGAAAAACAATGCTTAAAAGAGTTGGCGTTTTATCTCAATATTTCAAGTCATTTTGATGTCGATGGTTTTAACCGAGCGTTAGCAACCTTACATCATTTGCCATCAGAACTGTTACAGTTTGATAATATTCAAGGCATGGTGCGGGGCACGATGGACTTAGTTTTCTGTCATCAAGGTAAATATTATTTGCTTGATTACAAATCGAATTTCTTGGGTGAGACATTAAAGGATTACGATCAAGCTGCATTGAAAAAAGCCATGTTAGAGCATCACTATGATTGGCAATACTTGTTGTATGTGGTGGCATTACACCGTTATTTAAAAACACGTTTACCTCACTACGATTACAACCGAGATTTTGGTGGTGTAGTCTATACATTTTTACGAGGAATGAATGGTTCGCCACAATCGAGGCGTCTTTTTGATAAAACCAGATTGGCAATTAATCCAACAATTAGAGGAATTATTTTAATGTTAAGCCTCATTAAAATCCTTTGTAAGAACAAGAGTGTGATTACTCAAGGCGATTATTATTTTGCTCAATTAATTGCTGATAAACAAAAAGATAAAGGCTATGCCGAACCCGTACAAAATTTAGCGATTTTATTAGCCGCACTTTGCAACTGGAGCTATACACAAGGCAATACTTGTTGTCGTGTTAGATCGTTCTCTTAGAACGTAATTTATTCGGCATTGATCGTCATCACTGAAAACGGATTTTTGCTGCTGATCAATGAAAAGATCGGTCTCACTTCCTGTATCAAAATGGCAATCAGCCTTAGTGGGGCATATTGTTTTTACACAAGATCCTGAAAATCAGATTGCGCCTCTCGCATTTCAATTTGGGGCGATTTATTTCTATCGGGCTTGGCAAGATGAATTCCGTGTTGCGCAATATATTAAAAACGTATTGAAAAATGACCGCACTGTATCGGTAGAACCGCAACAAATTCGAACCTTATTAGATCGTTATTTTCCTCAAACAAGCAAGCACAAGTTGATTGGCAAAAGTAGCAGTCGCGCAACGGCAGTAAAAAGTCCATTTTCAGGATTACAGGTGGCCCTGGAACAGGAAAACCACGACAGTCACTCGCTTGTTATGCGTATTACAGGAATTATTTGCTGGGCAAACTTCACATTAAATTGGTTGCGCCAACGGGGAAAGCGGCAGCTCGTTTAACGGAATCCATCGAAAACGCTTTGGCACAAATGCCGATTTCAGATGAGTTACGTGCATCCATTCCTAAAAACCGCAGAAACGTTGCATCGCTTACTAGGCGTTCGACCTTTTACCGATAGCGTAAAATATCATGCACATAATCCACTGCAAAATTGATGTATTAGTGGTGGATGAAACCTCGATGATTGATTTGCCTATGATGGCGAAACTTGTGCAAGCGTTGAAGCCCGAAACACGTTTGATTTTATTGGGAGACCAGGCTCAATTAGCTTCAGTAGAAGCGGGGCAGTATTAGGTGAAATTGCACAATTTTTAACGCAAGATTATAGCCCTGTTCAAGCTGATTATATTCATACAACAACAGGCTATACTGTTCCAACTTCGGATGAACATAGTCCGTTGCGTGATGCCATTTTGCCATTTAACCTTAGTCGCCGTTTCCGAGATGATTCGGGCATTAAACAACTTGCTGAGCAAAATTCAACAAGGAAAAAGGTGAGGGCAGTGTAACAACCTTTTCAGAATATCCACAAGAGTTGCATTTTCATCATTTTGATGAAGAACAAGACGTTAAAGAATCGGTGCGCCAAGTGGTGAAAAGTGCGGTTGAAAATTACCGTGTTTATTTAACCCAACTTCAAACTTATTTTTGCTCAGAAGAAAGATCTCAATGCAAAATTTATAGATGAAAAAGGGCAACGAAAAACTTATGCGGAAGCAATTTTTAGATCGCTTTAATTCGGTGAGATTTTGACTGCACTTCGTGCTTCGGTATTAGGTGTGGAAGAATTAAATCGTGAAATGTGCTTTAGCATTACGAGCTGAGAAATTACTTTGGTTCCGTCAAGAAGACGATTGGTATATTGGTAAGTCAACTATGATTACCGAAAACGATCATAATGTTAAACTGTATAACGGCGATATTGGCTTGTGTTTAGCTAAAGGCAAAGTATGGTCTGGCAATCGAGAAGTTTCTACCAGTCGTATTCCCGCTCACGAGCCTGCGTTTATGATGACGATTCATAAATCCCAAGGTTCAGAATTTGATCATACGGTTATGGTGTTACCAACAGAACCTAATCCAGTGCTTTCACGAGAGCTGGTATTTTACCGGTGTTACTCGTGCAAAAATCAACTTTCCGTATTTGCCAATGAAAAATCTGGCAAAGTGCGGTCAGAAATACCGTAAAACGACAAAGTGGATTAGGAAAATTATTACAGGAAAAAGAGGAGTAAAACTGAAATTATATGTTTACGATCATTGCCCTGTTTTGTGTGCGAGCCCGCATGATTTTCGGTTTAAAAAATTTACCGGTAGAACTTGTAGTGCTGGCAAATGATGATGAAGCAACGCCAATTGGTTTAGTGGGCAAAAAGGTTGTCCCCATTCTTATCAAAGAAGATGGTACCGCGATGCCAGAAAGTTTGGATATCGTGCATTATGTCGATGAACATTTTGGTGAAAAAATCTTATCTGAACAAGTTCGTCCTGAAATTGAAGCATGGTTAAAAAGAAGTCGGCAGTTATTATGGTCATCTTACGACTGCACGCTTCACGCAAATTGGCTTAGCAGAATTTGAAACCCAAAGTGCGGTCGATTATTTCACTAAAAAGAAAATGGAATTTATCGGTGATTTTGCTGAAAATATCGCGAAGACTGCAACCTATCTTACTCGCTTAAAAGGCGATTTAGAGAAATTAGCTGCCTTGATTCAATCTGACAATGCGCTAAACAGTAAACTTTCTCTTGAAGATATTATCGTTTTCCCGGTATTACGAAATCTTACTTATGTGAAAGGCATCGAATTTCCACCAGCAGTTTTAGCTTATATCACAAATATGGCTAAGTTAAGCAATGTGTCGCTGTATTTTGATAAAAGCTCATTTAATCTCTGTTAAGTCATAGGCTTTGGAGATACTGAACTTTTGACTTGGATCATAGATACGGTCATTTTTCAGTATTTTTTATTCATCGATCTATAATCTCTAAGGTTTACTTTATAAGAGCGCAGAGATATGGATCAGGAATACCAACGAGCGGTTACCCGTATTTGTGTGGAAACCGCTTTGTTATTGTTACAGCATGGAGCAGAAAGTGCTGTTGTCGTACAAATGGCACAGCGATTAGGTGTAGCTTTAGGCATTGAAAGCGTGGAGTGTGCTTTAACGGCAAATGCTGTCTTATTGACCACACTTTCTAAGCAACATTGTATTACTACCGTGCGGAAGAATGTCGATAAAGGCATTAATATGCAAATCGTTACGGATGTTCAGCACATTGTGGTTGCCGTAGAGCATCACTTGTATGATTTGTCTATGGCACAAAAGAAATTGGAGAAATTAAAACCACTAAAAATATAACCGTTATTTGGTGGTGTTTTATGATTGGTTTATCTTGTGCCTCTTTTGCTCACCTTTCTGGCGGAGATATGACAATTTGTGCGATCACCTTTATTGCCTCTGCCATTGCTATGTTTGTTCGACAAGAAATTTCTAAACGTCATTACAATCCACTCATCGTTTTTGCCATTACCGCTTTTGTCGCTTCACTGATTTCCGGTATGAGTTTGAAATATAGTTTAGGCAATGATCCTCATATCGCATTAGCTTCTAGCGTTTTATTACTCGTTCCAGGATTCCCATTGATTAATTCACTTGCGGATATTTTAAAAGGGTATGTCAATATGGGAATAGGACGATGGACCATCGCTACGGTTCTCACTTTTTGGTGCTTGTTTAGGCATCGTCTTTGCATTAAATCTTTTAAATATTGTTTCTTGGGTGGGGTAATAGATGTTTTTACTGAATTTACTCGATGATATGCTTTTCGCAGCCATCCCCGCAGTAGGATTTGCTTTAGTATTTAATGTTCCGCCTAAAGCCTTAAAGTATTGTGCTATTTTAGGTGCACTCGGACATGTCACACGAACTTTATTACTACACTTTGGTGTTCCAATTGTTTTTGCCACTTTTTTCGCCACTTGTGTGATTGGTTTTTATTGGGGTGCATTTATCTCATCGTTATTTAGCTCATCCGAAAAGTCCTTTACCGTTGCGTGCAATTATTCCAATGATTCCAGGTGTTCATGCTTATAAAGCCATGATTGCTATCGTACAAATTCATCATTATGGCTTTTCCGATACATTATTTGAGCAAATGATCAGCTCTTTTATCAATACCAGCTTTATTTTAGGTGCGCTTGTTTTGGGCTTAGCCTTACCAGGGCTATTGTTCTATCGACAAAAACCAGTTGTATAGAAAAGAAGTATTTTGATTATAACTTTAATAAGTTTAAATTAAGGGCGTGTGTAATACGCCCTTATTTTTTGTAATTGAATCATTAACCCATCTATTCTTTTAATCTCTAAATTTTGCGGGTATTTTTCTTGAATAGTTGAGTAAATAACTATATTATTCACGCCCTATTATATGTTTCGTGGGTGATACCTTAATGTTACCTGTTAAAGGCACTCAAAAATTATCACAAGATTAATTTCAAATAAAGAGCGGTTAGATTTCACGATGTTTTTATAAAAAGAGTAGAAATTTAACCGCTCTTAAAAATAGAAGGAATAAAAATGATTGATATCATCGCATTATTAATTGCTACGGCTGTAATTGACTCTCCTCTTTCTCATACTTCAGCAGCGGCAACCCTTCTGCACTAAAATCAACAATCAGTGCACCAGCCTCAATGACACCCGAACAACGTCTTGAAAAAGCAAAAGGCACTTTTATGAGAAAGGCTTTTGATTATGAATATGGGATCACAAAAACCGTTGATCGTACTTTAGCGGATAAATTTTCTTAAAAGAAGCTCGCTGATTTAGGTCACGCTGATGCGCTCTTTTCTTAGGGATGAATGCGGTAGAAAGTGGCGATCTTGAACAAGCTAGAGCATATGCTGATTCTGCTATTGCTTTAGGAAACATGGCAGGGAAAATATATATTGGCGGAAAATTTCTGAACAGGAATATTTGGGGGATTCTGAAGAATTATATAAGGCTGGCTTTAAGGCATTAAAAAGAGAAGGTTGAATAAGGCGATTTACATTATTCTAATGTACTTGGCTATGCTTACCGTTTCGGTATCGGCACTGAAGAGAATATTAAAACAGGCAATTAAAGTTTTTACCCCTTCAGCTGAGCAAGGTAATGCGATGTCATTAGGGACATTTAAGTGAAACTTTATCTTGAACAGGATAAAAATTGAAAAGGCTAAACCGCTTATGCTGAAAAGCGGCTGAAAAATAATGATATGGCACAATACAATTTTAGGTTATAGCATTTATGAAAGCAGGGCTCAGAAGAATCACTGTATTGGCTCAATAAAGCGTCTGAAAAATAATAACCTCCAAGCCATCATGTATTTAGCGAGTTTATTATCATAATCAGGATATAAAAAGCGATTTATTATTATCAAAAAAAGGTGTTGAATTAAATGATTCTCAGGCTATGCTTGAATTAAGTTATTTATATGAAAAACGGTGAAGGTGTAGAAAAAGGATGATAAGAAAGCACTTGAGCTATTAGAAGAAGCGTTTCGATTACAAAATTTAGAAGCTCATGAATGAGCTTTCTATTCGTTATTTAGAAGGCCGAGGTGTTGAACGAAATTATGAAATAGCAGAAGGGTTATTTAATAACATAATTGCATTGATGAAAGTTTAAGCGAGAAAGAAAAAGCTTCATATAATGTATATTATCAATTGGCAGAGCGTTATGAAGAATTTACAAAGATGATAATGCAGCATTAGATGCTTATAAACAAGGGTATGGAAATTGAAAAGAAAGAAACCAAACGGGATAACAAAAATTAAAGCAAAAAAATTAAAGCATTAGAAGCAAAATTAAATCAGAAAAATAATCGAAAGGGCGGTTGAATTTCATCGTGTTTTTGCAAAACAAGGAAGAAAGTTAACCGCTTGTTATTCTTGAATGGAAACAGAAACAATCCTCTAACTAAAAAGGAATCCAAAATGACAAATTTTGTCGCATTAATTGCAGCAACTGTATTAAATCTACAAACTCATCTTATACCCTGTGAAATCAAATGAGGCTCTAACAAACTTGGTGATGATTGAACAGATACCTATGACCCAAGCCCAGCTCGCTGAAAAAGCGAAAACCTTTTATGAAGAAGGTTATGATTATTTCTACGGTATTTCATATCCCGTAAATCGTACTCTAGCGGTGAAGTATTTTCAGGAAGCTGAAAAGTTAAAGAATGCGGATGCTTTATTTTTCCTATCTATTCATCAACAAAATAATGGCAATTTGAAGGAAGCCGCCCAAGCTGCGAAAAAGATCGCTTGAGTTGGGGAATGAAGCTGCCAAAATTATATTAGGTAAAATTCAAAAAGATGAAAAATTGAGGAAAGAAGGTAATACACTTGAATTAGGAAATGAAGTCACCAAAATTACAGTAGGTGAAACTCAAGAAGATGAAACATTGATGAAAGAGGGTTTCAATGCACTTAAAAAGAAAGTGGATTCTGGCGATATGCATTATTCGGATTCTTTAGGCTATGCTTATGAATTTGGAATCGGCACTTCTTTTAGTATTAAAGAAGCGATGAAATACTATGAAATGGCAGCAAAACAGAACAATACGATGGGGATGACGAATCTCGCTAATCTTTATCTTCGAGAAAATAAGTTTAAAAAGCGAAGCCTTTATTAGTTAAAAGCCGCAGAAAAAGAATATGGCTATGCACAGTATTTACTCGCGATGAATTTTTGATCTTTATTCTGACAACAATAAAGAAGCATTATTTTGGTTAGAAAGGGCAGCGAGCAATGATGAGCCACATGCACTTTATCAATTAGGTTTGTATTATGTAGAAAAAGCTGATTTAGCTAAATCCATTCAATACTATCAACGCGCCGCAGAGCTTAATTATGGAGATGCGCTTCTTGAGTTATATTATATCTATGGCGAAGGTATTGGTGTTGAGCAAGATGATGATAAAGCGCTATTTTTTTCCTTAAGAAGGTTGCAGAATTAGGGAACCAAGAGGCGATTGAGGAGTTAGCTGCTATGGCATTGAGTGGGCAAGGCAATATGGATGCTAAAGAAGCAGAGTATTGGATTAAAAAAGCTGGCTATACAGAAGAGATGCTTAAAGAATTAGATAAGCTACAAGAAAAAAGTTTAGAGATGTTTGAAAAAATGCAGAAAGAGAATCAGTAAAAGCTATAGATATACATATTAAAAATAAAATAAAAACCTGCTTTTCAGCAGGTTTTTATTTTATATGAATGCCAAATTAAGCATGGCAAGTTTGGCAAGCGGCTTGGAACATCCAAACAAGTTTTTTTCTTGCTCTTTGATGTAGTCGCTCATTTGAGAAGCGGTACCTTCATCATCAGACTCACCCGCTAATTCAAGGATTTCACGTTGTTGTTCAAGTAATACTTTTAATCCTTCTAATGTTCCTTTTAAGCAAGATTGCGCATCACTTACCCCTAACTCTTCTTTAATACGTGAGTGTTGGAAGTATTGTGAATAACCGTTATGCGGTGTGTAACCTAAAGTTAAGATACGTTCTGCCACTTCATCTACTTTTACTACTAAATCAGTGTAGATTTCTTCAAATTTTGCGTGTAATTCAAAGAAGTTTACCCCTTTAATGTTCCAGTGGTAACCGCGCACGTTGGTGTAGAATACTTGATAGGTTGCTAATAATTCATTTAATTTTACTGCTAATTTTTCAGATGCTTTTTTATCTAAACCGATTGATGTTTTTGACATAGTATTTTCCTCTTTATTGTTGATTAAAATGTTGTTCCCTTGCTTGGGAAGTGCGGTCATTATAAGCATCGTTTTTTCTGATAGCTATTTCATATTATCTAGTGATTCAATAGTTAAAATCTATTCATAATAAATTATACATAGTTAAAAAGCTTTTATCTTGAATTAAGAAAAAAACTCTGTGAAGTAGATCACACATTCAATATTTCCCTTTGACAGAATGAAGCGAAGATGATTATGATTGATGCAAATCATTTTATTCTAAGATTTGATTGCTTTACTTCATTTTCGAATGAAATGTTTGGCTAGGTTTAAAAACCAAAAATATGATTTTATTACTCATCAGGAGTTTAGTATGACAAAGCATTTTTTTCCTTTGAAACTAATGAATCTCGTCGTCATTTTTATGAAACTTATGGCTGGCGTGGGGGCAGGTCTTGCATTTAGTGGTACGTTAGGCACATTTGCACCAAAAAGCCTTTGCTGCAGACATTAAAGGTAAAAACTATTGAAGCAGGGATTGCTTATCCGCTTTCTACCGGTTTTGACCCAATGACATCAAGTGGTGCTTCACCTTATGCAGCAAACTTGCACATTTTTGAAGGTTTGGTGGATTTGCATCCTGCAACTCGTGAACCTTATCTTGCTTTAGCAGGAAAAGAGCCAGAACAAGTTGATGAAACAACATGGCGCATTACTTTACGTGAAGGCGCAACCTTCCATGATGGTGCACCGGTCACCACTGAAGACGTTGTGTATTCTTTCAATCGTATTATGGATCCAGCCAATAAATCATTATTTGTGATGTTTATTGATTTCATTGAAAGTGTGAAAGCTGTGGATGATAAAGTGGTGGAATTTAAATTGAAATATCCATTTGCTTTATTTGCTAACCGTTTAACTTGCGTGAAAAATTGTACCGAAACATGTAATCGACAAAGTCGGTCAATCTGCATTTGATGCGCACCCAGTTGGTTCTGGTCCATTCAAATTTGTTTCAGCGGTGAAAGATGACAAAATCGTCTTTGAAGCGTATGAACCTTACAATGGTAAATATCCAGCGCAAGTTGAAAAAATGTCTTGGTTATTACTTTCTGATGCCGCAGCTCGTGTAACTGCACAAGAGTCTAAACGTACTCAAGCAATGGAAAGCGTGCCTTATTTAGACATTAGTCGCTTGAAAAACAAAAAAACAACAAGTGCAATCCGTTCAATCTTTCGGCTTGCTATTCTTAATGTTTAACTGTGAGAAAGCTCCGTTTAACAATCCAAAAGTACGTCAAGCGTTACACTATGGTTTAAACACTGACAAACTTGTTGATATTGTATTTGATGGTAATGCAGAAGCTGCAACATCATACTTACAAACTACTCACCCAGATTATATTAAGGCATCAACTCAATACCCTTATGATCCAGAAAAAGCAGCGGCATTATTAAAAGAAGCCGGTGTAACTGAGCTTAAATTTGAATTGCTCGCAACCGACCATGACTGGGTGAAAGAATCTGCACCGTTAATTTCTAGAGTCTTGGAACAAGATTCCAGGTGTGAAAGTAACTTTACAACACTTACAATCAGGTGCGTTATACAGCAACAACGTGGATCCTGGTGTATATGAAGTGGCAATCGCTCCAGGTGATCCCATCAGTGTTCGGTAATGACTTAGACTTGCTTTTTAAGCTGGTGGTATCGTGGTGATGTATGGCCGAAACGTCGTTTCCGCTGGAGCAACACCCCTGAATTTGCGAAAGTGACTGAATTACTCAATGCAGCAGTGAGAGCAAAAGATCACGCTGAAGCGAAAAAAATCATGGGAAGAAGCGATTAACATTATTGCGGCTGAAGTACCACTTTATCCGATTGTTCATCGTAAACTTCCTTCTGCATGGGATGATAGCAGCCTTTGAAGGCTATCAACCATTGGCGACAACCGGTTTATCTTTCCTCGGTGTGGGCCGTAAATAAAAAGCACTTTTTAATTTATCGTTTTGGCTGTTGAGAAATCAACAGCCTTTTTTTCTTTCTTTTTAACACCAAAGTGCGGTTATTTTTTTCTCTATTTTTTTCAATCATTTTTTTCTCTCAATTTCATTTCCAAAAATCTTTGTGAAGCCGATCACAGATTTGAACTTTTGCCTTAGGCACTTGGATTGACAGGGTATAGTGCTGACATTATGATTTGTATAAATCATTTTGTTTTTTTGATTTGATTATTTCACTTCATTTTTAATTTAATGAATTTCTCAAAATAGAATAGGAGAGGTCAGATGGAAATGATACTTCGATTATTGTTACGCCGATTGATGGCTTTGCCCGTCATGATACTGGGTGTAACCGCACTCGTCTTTTGTAGTGCTTCAATTCACACCAGGTGATCCCGCTACGGTAGCATTGGGCGAAAGCGCTAGTGAAGCGGCAAAACAACTTTACCGCGAATCACATGGCTTAAAATGATCCACTCTTTGTTCAATATTTTCGTTTCTTAGGTAATTTACTTGTATTGGATTTTGGTGTGACTATGCCACCAGAATTACCGATCAGTAGTATGTTAGCGAAATCTTTCCCTATCACTTTACAACTTACCTTAATTGGTGTGGTGTTTGCGGCAGTAGTTTCTTTTCTCATTAGGTGTACTAGCCGCGCTTTATCGTGATAGCTGGGTAGACCAAGTGATTCGTTTAATCTCTGTTGCAGCGGTTGCGACACCATCATTCTGGTTAGGTATCTTACTTATTCAATGGTTCTCTTTGGAATTAGATTGGTTACCTTCTGGTGGTTTTGTGCCATTCAGCGAAAGCCCGATGGGGTATATCAATTCCATGATTTTGCCATCTCTTGCGCTTGCCGTGCCAGTATGTGCGTCATTAATTCGTGTGGTGCGTACAACCATGGTAGAAGAAATGGATAAAGATTATGTGAGAACGGCGATTGGTAATGGGGTGCCTTATGCAACTGTTATTCGTCACAACGTATTACGCAATGCATTAATCACGCCTGTAACAGTATTAGGTTTACGTGTAGGTTACTTACTTGGTGGTGCAGTGGTTATCGAACAAATCTTTGACTTACCGGGCATGGGTAAATTGATTTTTAACGGTATCGTCAACCACGACTTACACTTAGTACAAGGGGTGGTTCTGACAATCGCTTTTACTTTCGTTTTAGTGAATATTATCGTTGATATTCTCTATGTGTTGATTAACCCTAAAATTCGGAGTCTATAATGTTTCGTCAAGGTTTAGCAGATCGATTAGCTGCAAGCGGTGCGAGATTCCGAGCACTTTCCACCGCATCAAAAATTTCATTATTATTCTTAGTTTTCGTTGCTTTAGTGGCGGTATTTGCCCCTTGGGTAGCAACACATGATCCATTAGAAGTGATCGCACGTATGCGTGCTCCAAGTGCGGAATATTGGTTTGGGACTGATCGACTTGGTCGTGATATTTTCTCTCGTATTGTTTATGGTGCCCAAACGTCCTTATTTATCGGTTTAGGTGCGGTAGCTTGTGCCATTATTTTCGGTAGTGTTTTAGGGGCAACTGCAGCTACATCCGAGAAATGGGGCAATGAAATTATCATGCGCTTAATGGATATTTTAATGGCCTTCCCAGGTATCGCATTAGCGGCAGTGTTATTAGCAACCTTTGGTAACTCTGTGCCGGTTATTATTATCACTATTGCTGTGGTTTATACCCCGCAGCTTGCTCGTGTGGTTCGTGCGAATGTGGTATCACAATGGGATGAAGACTATGTGCGTGCTGAGCGCGTTATTGGTGGTAGCCGTACTTATATTCTTCTCAAACACGTTGTGCGCAATACCGCGGCACCGGTTTTAGTCTTCGCAACCGTAATGGTGGCAGATGCTATTGTGTTTGAAGCCTCGCTTTCTTTCTTAGGCGCAGGTGTACAACCACCGCATCCTTCATGGGGTAACATTCTTTCTGAAGGCCGTAACATCGTATTAAACGGTGCATGGTGGGCGACAACCTTTGCGGGTGTCATGATTCTTTTAACTGTATTAGCCTTAAATATCTTGGCGGAAGGGCTTACCGATGCCTTGGTTAATCCGCGCTTGAAAGGCGGTAAAAAAACCAGAAGGCAAATCAGATGAACGTCTCTCTACCGACGTACAAGAAGCACTTGCTGAAGGGCTTGCATTAAAACGTTACTTACTCAAATTACATGAAAAAGAAATTACCCGTACGAATCGTATGCAGTTAAATCCAAATGCAAAACCGATTTTTACAAGTGAAAAACTTATCAATCCGTTTCCCGAATCGTTATGGCGAAATTCCATTGGTTGATAACATCAGCTTCACCGTAAATGAAGGGGAAACCATGGGATTAGTAGGTGAGTCTGGTTGTGGTAAATCCATTACAGCATTCTCTATCATGGGCTTGTTACCAAAAAAACAGCAAAAAAATCACTGGGGAAGTGCTTTTTCACCGACCGCAGTGGCAAACAACACAGTTTACTTAACGCTAACAATCTAAGTGAATTGCGTGGTTCTGAAATTGCGATGATTTACCAAGACTCTTTAAGTGCATTAAACCCTTCAATGCGTATCAAAGATCAAATGGCACAGCTCATTAAACGTGGCAGCCACCATACCGCAGAAAAACTGTTGGAATGGGTACACCTTGATCCTGAAAAAGTATTGAATCGTTATCCACACGAACTTTCTGGTGGTCAACGTCAACGTGTGGTGATTGCAATGGCATTAACTCGTGAACCGAAATTATTAATCGCCGATGAACCAACAACCGCATTAGACGTAACTGTTCAAGCTGAAGTGGTGAAATTATTGAATGAATTACGTGAAAAACTGGGTTTCGCGATGGTGTTTGTCAGCCACGATTTAGCATTGGTTGCTCAATTAGCTCACCACATTACGGTAATGTATGCAGGTCAAGTAGTTGAAATGGCGCCAACATCCTTATTACTTGCTAATCCAACTCACGAATATACACGCGGCTTATTGGGCTCTGTACTTTCAACCGAAGTCCGTGCGAAACGTTTATATCAAATTCCGGGCAGCGTACCGTCACCTTACGATTTTGCTGTGGGTGACCGTTTTCGCAAGTCGTTCATTACGACCAGATGCAAATCCGGATCAAAAAATTGATATTAACCGCCGTGGAAGGCGAGCCGTCTCACTTATGGGCTTCTCATCTAGCTAAGCCTGTAACGGAAGCGAAAGGAGCATAATATGAGCAGTAGTATTAAAGTCATTAAAGAACAAAAACATCATCGATTTAGAAAAATATCGTGGTGCAATTTCCTTCTCGCGACGGTTCATTGTTTGGACGTAAAAAAATTTACTGCGGTGAACAATGTGAGTCTTGGCATTAAAGCGGGGGAAACCATTGGTTTAGTTGGGGAGTCTGGCTGCGGAAAAATCTACCCTAGCCAACGTAATCATTGGACTTCTTAAACCGACATCTGGTTTAGTGAAATTCAACGGTTTACAAATGCAATATGGCAGCTCAGAAGCGAGAAAACAATTCGGTCGCCAAGTGTCAGTCATTTTCCAAGACCCTGCAACCGCACTGAATCCTCGTATGAAAGTGTTGGATATTTTGCGTGATCCCAATGGATATTCATAATGTGTTACAACCCCATGAACGGGAAAAAAACGTGTATATGACTTACTTTCTCGCGTCGGTTTACCACGTTCTGCAGCACAAGTTGAGCCAACTCGTTTATCGGGCGGACAAAAAAACAACGTGTGGCAATCGCACGTGCTCTAGCACTGAATCCAAAACTTATCGTTGCGGATGAACCGACTTCTGCATTAGACGTATCCGTTCGTGCTCAGGTATTAAAACTTATTGGCGGATTTGAAAAAGAACTCAATCTTGCCATGGTGTTTATCTCTCACGATATCCAAACCGTACGCCAAGTATCTGACCGTATTGTCGTGATGTACGGTGGACAAATCTTGGAAACTGGGTAGCACTGAAGATATTTTTCAACCACCCAACCGTGGATTACACCCTGAAAAATTACTTGGTGTTGCCCCGTCCTTGTTGTAAACAGATAAAAATAAAATATCTTATTTATAACCGCACTTTTTAAAGTGCGGTTATTTTGTTGATGATTTTTAATAAATTTGTTGATACAATTAGTCAACATTGTTTCTTAAATTATGGAATATTAATTATGAAAAAAATTAGCTTTTTTTACTATTAGCATCTTTAAGTGCGCCAGTTTTTGCTGATCCAACTGTTTTTAAAATGGAATTAGGAAAAACAACAGAGTCTGAAGTAAAAGAGATGTACTCTACAACTCTAAATGGAGTTAATATTTATACCGATGGTAATCAATACTATATTGATACTAAAGAAATTGATTTTGATGGTTTAAAATCAGCAGAGGTTATTTTTGATAAGCAAGGTGTGCTAGTTGCTGTGCTTTCAACTTTAGTAGAATCAGATCCTATGAATCATGGAAGATTTTCCCATATTTACGGTATTTTAAATAATAAATATAAACTGGTAAAAAAAGAAACTCCATTTGTAGGTGATCAGATTGCAACCTTTAAAGATGGTGATACCGAAATTACATTGAGTGCACCGCATATGGGGCATTTTAAAGTTCATCTAAATTATATTCGTAATGAACTTATGGAAAACTACAAAAAGCGTAGTTCAGAAAATAAAAAAGCTAAAGATAAAAACGATGCTGCAGCACTATAATAATCGAGAAGTATCTTCTACAGAATTATTAATTGATAACCGCACTTTTAAAGTGCGGTTATTTTTTTGCTTATTTTAGGTATTAAAGCGTTAGTGAAAGGTTAGAAACATACTCCAAAAGTCTTTTAGAGTTTAGGTTTTTTATCAAATAGCGTAAAATGGGCATATAAAAATAAGGAGATTTAACATGCAACAAAAAAATTAAACAAGCATTAGCCGATTCGCCGCTTTCAAATATGATTCTTTCTGCGTTAGAAGAACAAGAATGGAAAGGTTTTTTTACCGGCAGAAAAAAAGTGCGGTCAATTTGTAATGAATTTATGCTTACGCCTGTTCAATTAGGTTTGGCACTTTTGCCCGTAGCAGCTTGTTATAGCCATACACCCATTTCAGAATTTCATGTTGGAGCGATTGCGATTGGTGAAAGTGGTGATTTTTACTTTGGTGCGAATCAAGAGTTTCAGGGTGGCAGCATGGCTCAAAACCATCCATGCTGAACAAAGTGCGATTAGCCATGCATGGTTACGTAATGAACCTCGCATCACAGATATTGTGGTGAATTACACGCCTTGCGGTCACTGCCGTCAATTTATGAATGAGCTTTATCAAGCGGAAGATTTGAAGATCCATTTGCCACACAGTCAAAATAATCCACTTCCTCAATATTTACCCGATAGCTTTGGCCCGAAAGATTTAGGCGTTGATTTGCTTCTATTAAATAAAGAAGAACAAGGTTTTACATTGACGACAGAAGATGAAGTGGCAAATAAAGCGATTTTAGGGGCAAACCGAGCACATTCACCTTATTCTAAAAGCCCTCATGGTGTAGGTATTTTATTTAAAAATGGTGAAATGATTTGTGGTCGATATGCAGAAAATGCAGCATTTAACCCAAGCTTACCCGCTATGCAAACAGCGATTAATTTTGCTTACTTAAATCAATTGGATGTATCAAAAATTGAGCGAGTAGTATTTGCAGAGAAACCTCTGCGTTTAAGTCACCGCAAGATGGCAGAGCAGTTATTGAAGAGCCTCTGTAAGGTGAAAATGGAATATATTAGCCTGTAAAGTGCGGTCAAAAATGAATTAGTTTTTGAACTAAAAAAGGCGAACAGAGATCATTTCTCATGTTCGCCTTTCTTTTTACTGATTTTATGCTAATTCAGCACGTAATTTTTTCGTGACATCAACCATCACTTTTAACGCCGCAATCGTTTCTGGCCAACCGCGTGTTTTTCAAACCACAGTCTGGGTTTACCCATAAACGTTCTTTCGGTACTACTTGTAATGCTTTGCGAAGGAGATGTTCAATTTCTTCTGCTGCAGGTACGCGTGGACTATGAATGTCATATACGCCAGGACCAATATCATTCGGGTATTTGAAATCACCAAATGCGGTGAGTAATTCCATGTCAGAACGCGAGGTTTCGATAGTAATGACATCGGCATCTAAGGCTGCAATAGCCGGTAGAATGTCGTTAAATTCGGAATAACACATGTGCGTATGAATTTGGGTATCATCTTGGCAACCCATTGAGCTTAAACGGAAGGCTTCGCCCGCCCATTTCAAATAAGCATCCCAATCTGCACGTTTTAACGGTAAACCTTCACGAATAGCCGGCTCATCAATTTGAATGACTTTGATACCTGCTTTTTCTAAATCTAATACTTCATCAGAAAGCGCTACCGCAATTTGTTTACAGACCGTTTCACGAGAAATATCGTTACGCACGAAAGACCATTGTAAGATCGTGACTGGACCAGTCAGCATGCCTTTCATCACTTTATTGGTAAGGCTTTGGGCATATTGTGACCAACGTACCGTCATTGGGTTCTGGGCGAGTAACATCACCGTAAATCACTGGCGGTTTTCACGCAACGTGAACCGTAACTTTGTACCCAACCGAAATTTGGTGAAAGCAAAAACCATCGAGTAATTCGCCGAAAGTATTCCACCATATCGTTACGTTCTGCTTCGCCATGTACCAATACATCTAAGTCTAACTTTTTCTTGCTCACGTACAACGAAATTCAATTTCTTTTTTTCATTGCAGCTTTCGTAATCAGCTAAGCTGAGTTCGCCTTTTTGAAGGCGGCGCGAGCATGACGAATGGCTGTCGTTTGTGGGAAAGGAACCAATATTCGTGGTGGGTAGAAGTGGTAAATTTAACCAGGCATTTTGTAATTTAATCCGTTCCGCAAATGGCGATTTACGTTGGTCAGCATTTTTCCGGTAGATTTGCTAAACGTTCTGCCACACAAGTGCGGTGAATTTCACGCGAGTTTTTACGTGCATCCGCAGCTGCTTGAGATGCCGCTAATTCAGCTTGAACTGCTTCACGATCTTGTTCTAGAGCAGTCTTAATAACGCGTAATTCTTGAATTTTTTTGTAATGTGAAAGCCAACCATTGATAAAGCTCAGGCTTATTTGCTTGGAGTTGCGTTTCAACTTCTAAATCATAAGGCGAGTGGAGAAGTGAGCAGCTTGGCGCAATCCACAAACGATCACCCTAATTTCGCTTTTTAATGGTTCAACCACATCTAACACTTGATTTCAAGTTTGCACGCCAAATATTACGACCATCAATAATGCCCACAGATAAGATTTTGTCATAATCCGCAAAAGGCAGTAAGTTGTTCCGGTGCACGCACTAAATCAATATGTAAACCTGCTACAGGTAAGGCTTTTTAACAAATCAGCGTGTTCTGCCACAGAACCGAAATAAGTCGCAAGCAATAATTTTGCTTTCACTTGTTCAGCAAAAGTGGCGTAAACCACTTTATAAGCAGCAATCCATTCTGCCGGTAAATCTAAGGTGAGAGCGGGTTCATCAATTTGAATGTATTCTACGCCTTCCGCAGCTAATGCATTTAAGATTTCAACATAAACTGGCACGAGTTTTGCTAATAAATCAAAGCGATTAAATGCAGCACCTTTTTCTTTACCTAACCAAAGGAAAGGTGATTGGACCAACGATTGTTGGTTTAACTTGATACCCAAGCGCTTTAGCTTCACGAATTTGTGTCACATAATGTGCTGGGTTTGCTTTTAAATTGCGTCTCTTTATGAAATTCGGGTACAAGATAGTGGTAGTTGGTATCGAACCATTTTGTCATTTCAATCGCAAATTGGGTTTTTATTGCCACGAGCCAACTGGAAATATTGATCGAGTGTTAAAGTTTTTGGCTATCGAAACCAAAAGCGAGCAGGAATCGCACCTGTTGCCACTTGTAAATCTAAAATATGATCATAAAGCGTGAAATCTGCCACCGCGACAAAAATCGGCATTTGCCTTGGCTTGGTGTTGCCAGTTAAGTTCACGTAATCTTTTTGCAATATCTAATAAATCCGCTTCCGCAATTTCGCCACGCCAGTAACGCTCTTGAGCAAATTTAAGTTCACGCTTTGCGCCTACACGCGGAAATCCAGCTAAATGAAATGTTGTCATAATTAATCCTTCTATTGTTTTTGTTTGGTTTAGACGTCTAAACGTCTGTTCGTTTATAGAATGCAACAGAAAAGAAGATTACACAACTTCATAATTTTTCAGGTTTTGAATGAATTAAATTAATAAATAAAAAGACCGCACTTTAAGATTTCTAAAAAAAGGAGAAAAAAAGACAAAAAAATAACCGCACTTTAAAGCGCGGTTATAGAGAATTCTGAACAGTTTAGTTGAGATTATTCAACACCAACCATTACAGAGGTTGCTTTGATAATCGCATATGCTTCTTTACCAACAGCTAAACCTAATTCTTTTTACTGCATCGATAGAGATGGTAGAAGAAATTACGTTACCGTTACCGATATCAATGTGTACGATTGCGTTCACAGAACCAGTTTCGATTGATTTTACAGTACCTTTAAGTTGGTTTCTTGCACTAATTTTCATCAAGTATTTCCTTATGTTTGAGTTAAAAAAGAGCGCACATTATAACGATAAATGCTTCAAATGAAAATACTACTTAAGAGGTGCTAAGCCTTTCAAGATTTGCTCGGCATTTTCTTTTGCTTAACGCGTAAGCGTAATTAATCCATTTGACTAGAATTTAGTAAAAAAATAACCGCACTTTATCGTGCGGTTACGTTATTTTATAAGCATTTAGCTGGTTTTGGCAGACCCGCCAATTTAGTTGCTTGTTTAGCTGGTCCCTCAGGGAAGAGTCGTTGCAAATAGCGGCTATTGCCTTTATCGGCACCTAATTTTTCTGACATTGCTTTTTACCAGCATCCGAATTGCAGGGGAGGTGTTATATTCTTGGTAAAAAAATCACGCACAAAAATAAATCACTTCCCAGTGAGCTTCGGTCAGTTCTACATCTTCTAGCTGAGCAATGTGTTTTGCTACATCCTCATTCCAATCAGCAATATTAAGTAAATAGCCAAAGGCGTCCGTTTCGATTTGTTTTCCTTGTACGGTAATCATATTAATTCACTTCTTTAAAGCTGATCATTTCATTATCGGAGTAGTCAGACGCATCTTCATCATCAAATTTCATTGGTTCGATGCGTTCTTCATCAAATGCGGTATCTCCTTCAATGCCATCAAGTGATTGACCATGTTTAATGCCTTTGAAATCGAAGAGTTTTGGGTCACATAAGTGTGACAACGTAATGTTTTTGCATCGCACTAAACATGGTTTCTAAGCGATCCAGGATATTGACGGTCCCAAGTATTCAGCATTTCTTTTCACCACTTGACGTTGTAAATTAGGGCTGAGAACCACATAAATTACAAGGGATAATTGGGAATTCTTTGGCTACAGCATATTTTTTTCAATATCTTTTTCTTTACAATAAGCCAATGGACGAATCACGATTTGCTTGCCATCATCAGAAATTAATTTCGGTGGCATAGATTTTAGTTTCCCGCCATAGAACATATTCAGAAACAGGGTAGCCAGCATATCGTCACGATGGTGTCCAAGTGCAATTTTTGTTGCGCCAAGCTCAGTTGCCGTACGGTATAAAATACCACGGCGTAGACGAGAGCAGAGAGAGCACGTTGTTTTGCCTTCTGGAATTTTCTCTTTCACGATGCCATAAGTATTTTCTTCAACGATTCTATAATCCACACCAATACTTTTGCAGATATTCAGGTAAAAACATGCTCCGGAAAAACCTGGCTGTTTTTGGTCTAAATTGACGGCTACGATATCAAATTTAATCGGTGCGCTTTGTTGTAAATTCAACAAAATATCAAGCAGTGTATAGCTGTCTTTACCACCGGAAAGACAAACCATTACTTTATCGCCCTCTTCAATCATGCCAAAAATCAGCAATTGCATTGCCTACATTACGGCGAAGGCGTTTTTTTGCAATTTATTGAAATTATAAGTCTGTTTTTTTATCTTGGTTTTGTTCTGTCATATTTATTTACTTTTAGCTAATAAAAAAAGCCCTGAATCAACTTCAGAGCTTATAAATTCTGTGGTGCCTAGGGTCGGACTCGAACCGACACGGTTATTCACCGGCGGATTTTTGAATCCGCTGCGTCTACCAATTTCGCCACCCAGGCATTTGGGTTGTTCTGAATTATACGTTTATCTTACTTCGTTGCAAGTAAAATTTCATTAAAAAAACGTGTGGTTGTTTTAAATTTCATCAACTTGTATTCAAAGATAAAAGGGAAGTTTAAAAATAATTTGATACGTTGTCACAAATAATGGGTAAAAATAAAAAGCTTAGTATTTCTACTAAGCTTTATGATTATCTAATTAAGCGGTTTGACCAGCAAGGTTACCTAAATCTTTATCGATTAAGAATAAGCCTTTGCCATCTTCGCCAAGAAGATTTAATTTGTCTAAAATACCGCTGAATAATTTCTCTTCTTCGTGTTGTTCTGCAACATACCATTGTAAGAAATTGAATGCAGAGTAGTCTTTTTCTTCAAAAGTTTTACCCACTAATTCATTGATTTTACTTGTGATCAATTTTTCGTGTTCGTAAGTTAATTCAATGATTTCTTTTAATGATTTGTACTCATGTGCTGGTGCTTCAATTGCAGTGATTACCGCTAATGCACCAGTTTCATTTAAATAAGTGAATAATTTACGCATGTGTTGCATTTCTTCTGCAGCGTGAGCTGATAAGAATTTAGCAGCACCTTCAAAACCATTTTGTTCGCACCATGCACTCATTTGTAAGTAAAGGTTTGAAGAGTAGAACTCAAGGTTCATTTGATCATTTAATAATTTGATTACGTTTGCTGATAACATTTTGTATTCTCCTTCTAAAATTATAATGTTGCTAAATCACGATCGATAAAGTAAAGCGAACGACCATCTTCACCCAGCAAGTTAAATTTATCAATAATGCTATTGAATAATTTTTTTCTTCTTCGTGTTGTTCTGCAACATACCACTGTAAGAAGTTAAAAAGTAGAATAGTCTTTGTTTGCAAAAAGTCACTTCAACTAATTCGTTAATTTTAGAAGTAACGAGTTTTTTTCATGTTCAAGTGTGGTTTCAAATACTTCTTTAAGTGATTTGTAGTCATTCTTAGGTGCATCAATTTTTACCTAAAAAGTGGCATACCACTTGTTTCACTCACATATTTGAATAATTTTTTTGCATGTGTTCTAATTCTTCATCAGCATGACGAAGTAAAAAAATGCTGCAGCACCTTCATAACCGTGCTTGCTACACCAAGAACTCATTTGTAAATAAACATTAGAAGAGTAGAACTCTAAATTGATTTGTTCATTTAACTTATCTGCGATTGCTTTATTAAGCATAACCAACTCCTTTCCTTATTAAGTAGAGATTAAAAAAATAAAAAAACAAGACTGCTTAACTTGTCATCGGTGTGCATTCTAATCTCACAAATGAGAATAGTCAAGTATTTTTTTAAAATTATTTTCTATAAGTCACTAATAACAAAAAGAGAAATCAATGTTAATTATTCTCATTTAGGTGATATATATAAAATAAATTCTCATTATCAGATCAAGAATAATGAAATCTGCAGAATTTGATGTACGCAATTGTATTCAGAATTCACATAGCGTTATCTACAAATTTCATACTAATTCTAATTATTCCATTTCAAAGACATCCATTTATTTCTTTTTATATCCACAACCCAAAATCACCTTATTTTTGAGTAATGCATGAAGTAGGATAGTTATCTATATAGATTTGTGACATATCTATATATTAAATTTAACATAATATACATTATGCGAAATCAATTACAAGGTTAGTGAAAGCTACGTATTAATAAAATCACAAAGTTATGCACAGGTTGCAAATACCACTCAAGCGATGCAGAATCTAGCTCTACAATACCTTGCAATAAGATTAAATAATGATTTATACACTCTAAAATTGTTATGTAAGGAAAAAATAAAGAGATTTATAGGTGCCGAATAATGATAACGCTACGTGAATTCTGCGTTATTTTAATGAGGTGAATATCATCAGATTTAAAAAAGAAAAACGTAAATCTCAGGGATTAAGATTTACGTTTTTGATGATTGGCATTTGTGTGACTATGTCACGATATGTATATAAGATTAAGATAACAGTTTTGCTCCGTATTCATAAACCTGTTGTAGTAAATTTCAGTTTGGTTGGATTATCCGAATATTCCTCCGCTAACCGTTGTAGACTTTCCTCAAATTTAACCGCACTTTGTTCTAATTTACGTTGGCGATATTTTTGCCATTTGATTTGCTCTGCACGATTTAGCGTTTTATAGAAATGTCTTGCACGATAATGGAATAACAATTCAGGAATTCGTTTATCTTCAAATGCTAAACCATGCTCAGCTAATTTTTCAGGCGGTAAATCGCGTAAAATAGCCATATTGTTTTTTTATCGGCATTGCTAAAGAAACCGTTATAAAGTTCAGTTTCTACATTATCACTTGGCTCAAATTCGCGCTCTTCTGAGAAGATTTCAATAACTTTCTCGCGTATATCTAAGGATTGACGTAATTTTGCTAAATTATCTAAGCATTGTTGTCTGTCTATCCCTAAACGAGCTGCATTTTCTGGCAGTAATGTTTTTTTGCAGGAGCCAAAATTGGGCATTTATTAATATGAACCAATTTTCAATGGAACTGATGAAACTCCCCTTTCTTCTAGCTCACTTTTCTTGGTATATAAATCTTGGCGTAAATCAACCGCACTTTTTACTGAGTAAATTATCAATATCACCTGATAAATCACAGACGATTACAGCATTTTTGATTAGTTGGATGCCATGCTAATGGTGCCACCCAAGCACAATTGCCGCGATAATTGCCCTAGCATGCCCGAAACGTGCACTAATGGTGTCATTTCTGCGGTATCAATTAGCTTCTCAATTTCCTTTTTTTACCTCTATGCTCAAAGAAGAATTGAAATAATTTAGGCTGCTTTTCTTTTGATTAATTTAGCCATGGCGATGGTTGCATACACATCCGCCATCGCATCATGGGCATTTTCATGCTCAATACCATTTGCTTTGGTTAGTTTTTCTAAGCGAAAGCTTGGCATTCCATCATCGTCATAAGCCCAATTAATTCCTTCTGGACGCAGTGCATAGCAAGCCCGAACCAAATCCAGTAAATCCCACCGAGAATTGCCATTTTTCCAGCTATATTCATAGGGATCGATGAAAGTTACGGTAAAAAGGTATAACGAGTCATTTCATCGTCATAACGAATGTTGTTGTAACCCATCACACAAGTATTAGGTTGTGAAAACTCAGCTAGAATTTTTGCGGCAAATTCAGGTTCAGGAATCCCCTTTTCATTACATTCTTGTGGTGTAATTCCTGTGACCATAACCGCTTCAGGAGCGGGCAAATAATCATTGGTTTGCTTGCAATACAACATAACTAGGCTCGCCAATGATATTGAAATCTGCATCGGTACGAATGCCAGCAAATTGAGCTGGACGATCACTTGCTGGATTGATACCAAAAACTTTCGTAATCGTAGATAAAAAAACTAAAAATCGTTTGCCATAATTAAGCCAAAATTTTATCTAAATAATATAAACAGAAAAATTGCTGAAAGGCTGATAAGAACACCAAACCAGTTGATTTTTGCTGATTTTTTTCTTTAAAGAAAAAAATGCGCCGGTGATGGTACCTAAACAAATCACACCAATATTCATTCCCGCAAAAAAACTAAGGTTGGGATTTTTGTCCGAAACTTTGGTGAGCTTTTAATGTAAAA